>Ga0307488_10000362_pt1 | contig 36483 bp, 22 predicted proteins | sample SB02metaG_FD_202248 | JGI IMG/M metagenome (GOLD analysis project Ga0307488, IMG submission 202248) | Sea-ice brine microbial communities from Beaufort Sea near Barrow, Alaska, United States - SB 0.2 | ecosystem: Environmental > Aquatic > Marine > Coastal | place: USA: Alaska | collected... | reverse complement strand
AATAACAGCCCATAGGCTGTTATTCATCAATCCATCACCCATTCTTCCAGCACCCACAGATCCGCCACCCAATAGGGTGGCTTTTTTATTTGTCCGGCGGGTTCGTATGGATAGAACCACGTTCGACAAACTCGGCTTACAGCCGAGTTTGGACGCCAAAGGCGCCCCGAAGGGTGAATAACAGCCAAAAGTCTGCTGTTTCATCACTAACTCGGCTTACAGCCGAGTTTGGACGCCAGAGGCGCCCCGAAGGGGTGAATAACAGCCCATAGGCTGTTATTCATCAATCCATCACCCATTCTTCCAGCACCCACAGATCCGCCACCCATAGGATGGCTTTTTTATTTGTCCGGCGGGCTCGTCTGGAAAGAACCACCGTTCGACAAAATGCGAAGGCATTTTGGACGCCAAAGGCGCTCCGAAGGGGTAAATAACAGCCAATAGGCCGCTGTTTCATCACTAACTAGTCTCATGCCGAGTTTGGACGCCGCAGGCGCCCGAACGGTGAACAACAGCCTATATGTTGTCTTTCAGCACTAATAAGCTTACAGCCGAGTTTCGATTGAAATTTTCTCTAGAGGTGGGGTTTTTGGTCTTTACAGAGTCTTATTGGTAGGGACTTGGCGGTTTGATTAGCTATGTATTGGGAGCTGTTTTTTAAATAGGCGACTAGTACAGAGCAATAATACATTTAATTAGTTTATACCGGCAGTTAACCCCTGAGTTATCTCCCGGTTGTCGTTTTTGTATTATTTCAAATGCTGAGAGTCTCCATGCGAATTACATCTGTTGATATCGACACCCTAAAAACTCCCTGTGAACATCCCTTGGTTGGGCCGATTGGCACTATGTTTGGTGCTGAAAAGGTGGTGCTAAAAGTGTGAGGTAAATAAATGCTGACAGTGACTTAATAGGCTGTTTTTTATCAATTCTAATTAACCTAATAACCATAAGGCAGAGTGCTACTAAATTGTGCCATGAATAAAACAAGTGAAAGGCGGTACGACATTGCTGGTGAAGCAATATCGAATGAGACTGAGGTGGCTATGGGAAACGCAATTTATGAAACCGTCTACGCATTTTTTGAGAAGCAGGTAACCGAACAGGCACCAAAGAAGTTAAGCCTGCTAACCGCCGAGACACCATTTGATGATGTTGGTATGGATTCACTGGAGAAGTTGTCGGTAGCAATGGATTTAGAAGAGCACTTTGATCTGTTTATCCTCGATGACGATATTGGGGTATTTACTAACATTCAGGACGTAGTGAATTATTTGGAACTGGCTATCGCTAAGAAGGCTGCAGAGCCTTTAGTTAAGGAACCTTTAGTTAAGGAACCTTTAGTTGAAGAGCCTAGTGTTGAAGAACTGTCTGATAAAGAAAAATAAGCTAAGAGAATTCCTAGGTTTTAACAGTAATAAATCAAACTATAGCGCTTAGAGGGATTTAATTATGTCATCAAGGAATAGGAAAAAGAGCCTAAATAAAACTGCAAATAGTCCAACTCTGGACTCAACCAAAAAACCTCAAAATAGGAATTTAGAAGCCGCCGAGGATCAATGCCAAGCCCTTGGTAAAAATGCTCAGCAATCTCTGGCGCTTGAGGATGGCATAGAAAAGCCCTGTTATATCAAAGGCTATAACTGAAACTGAATTAACTAAAGGAATAGGATGATTATGAAACTCAAATTTGCCGCTAAAGCCACAGACCTGATTAGTGAAAAGACGGACTGCCTGGTTGTATTTACCAATAGTAATAAAAGATTACCCACAGTTGCGGCCAGTGTGAACAAAGCCACTGGTGGAGCGATCACTGACCTGATTAAAGGAGGTGATCTGGGCACTGAGTTGGGCAGTCATGCGCTGTTACATAATCCTCAGGGCATTGCCGCCAAGCGTTTGCTGGTTGTCTGTGCCGATAAGCCTAAGCTGGGGGATCGCGCCTTTATGGCTTTAGCTAAGGCCGCTACAGCCTCCTGCTTAACTGCAGGGGTAAGCAGTTATAGTCTATGTCTGGAGGATATTTCGGTAGAGGATCGCTGCATTCAATGGCAGACAAGGATATTCACAGAAACGTTAATTAAAGCCACTTATCGTTTTGATGTTTATAAAAGCAAAAAAGCCCCGGTGCAACCAGCGGCTAAATTTACCTATGTGGTTGCGGATAAAGCCTCAGTGGCTGCGGTGAAAAAGGGAACGGCTATAGGTGAAGCTGTTGGTTATGGCTCATCTTTAGCGCGGGATCTGGGTAATACACCACCGAATATTTGTAACCCTAGTTACCTGTCGAAGCAAGCTAAGGCCATGGCCCGCGGTGAGCAGCGGTTAAGCGTTAAGGTGCTAGGTGAAAAAGAAATGGGCGCCTTGGGCATGCATTCATTGCTCTCTGTGGGTCGTGGCTCAGTGCAACCTTCGCAGTTAATTGTCATGGACTACAGGGGCGGCAAAAAGGGCGATGCGCCTTACGCTATTGTGGGTAAGGGTATTACTTTTGACTCAGGCGGTATCTCCCTAAAGCCCGGCGCCTCGATGGATGAAATGAAATACGACATGTGTGGTGCCGCCGCGGTATTTGGGGCGCTGCAATCGGTTATGGCGCTTAATTTGCCGATTAACTTGGTCTGTGTCGTGGCCGCTGCTGAAAATATGCCCAGCGCCGACGCTAGTCGTCCTGGTGATATTGTTACCAGCATGTCTGGTAAGACAATTGAGATTCTTAATACAGATGCCGAAGGTCGTTTGGTGTTATGTGATGCTCTGACCTATGTGCAAAAGTTTAAACCTAAAACCATTATTGATTTGGCGACTCTTACCGGTGCAGTTATTGGTGCGCTGGGTAATGAGGCTTCTGGGTTATTGAGCAATGACGATGGCTTTGCGAAAACCTTGATAAATGCAGGGCAATTGTCTGGTGATCGTGTTTGGCAGCTGCCGTTGTGGGACGACTATGCCAAGCAGCTAAAGAGCCCATTTGCTGATATAGCTAATTTGGGTGGGCCTGGTGCTGGCACTATTACGGCGGCTTGTTTTTTGTCGGAGTTTGTTAAGGGTCAAACTTGGGCGCATTTGGATATTGCTGGTACTGCTTGGCTTAAGGGTGCTGAGAAGGGTGCTACGGGTACGCCAGTGGGTTTGTTGACTGAGTATTTGATGGGGCTTTGATATTCTGTAGTTTGGAGTGTAGTGGCGGTGGGCTTTTAGATCCCTCGTCGCTGCGCTCTGTCGGGATGACAGCTCAGGGTATGCAGAGACATTATTGCCATCCTCACTGTGCTCAGGATGGCAAGTTGGGTTTAGGTGACAAGCTGGGCTCAGCATAACTGGGTACCTAATACTCAAACCACGCTAGATTTAACCACTACAAGTCGCTATTGTCCTTCCTATCAAGAGTAAATCACTCCCAAGAGGCGACTATGAAAATCCACCAGGTCTACACTGAAAGTGTATTGCGTAACTTCACTTATCTAATCGAGTTAGACGATAGCTCTGCGTTGGTTATAGACCCCTGGGATGCTACTGAGGTGAATAGCCTGTTGCGGGACAAGCAACTGCGTCTTAAGGCGATTATCAACACCCACGAACACTGGGACCATATTCAAGGTAATCCCGAGCTGGTGGCCGAACACGGCTGCGAGGTTTGGGCGCACAGTAATGGTCAGGGAAAGGTTCCCGGCTTGAGCCGTCTGCTAACGGCTGGTGAGCTGATTGATTTGGATTCTGGCGCTCAGTTGCGGGTGTTGGATACGCCGGGTCACACCTATGCTCATCTGTGTTTTCTGGTGCTTGAACAGGGCGCTGCGGTGGCTGTATTTACCGGTGACACATTATTTAATGCTGGCGTGGGGCACTGTCGCGGTGGCGATGTTGATTCGCTGTATCAGACTATTTCTGAGCAATTCCACAGTCTCGATAACAATGTGCTTGTCTATCCTGGCCATGACTATCTAGAGAATAATCTGCGCTTTACCCTCAGTGTGGAGCCGGACAATCAGCAGGCTCAGGCCTGGTTGCCTCGGGTTATGGCTACCGATCCTACTGTGGCTCCTCTGGTTACTTGCATAGGTGATGAACGGGAATTTAATAGCTTCTTCCGTTTGGCCAATGCACAGATTCGCGAGGGTTTGAATTCGGTTGATGCAACTGATAAAGAGGTGTTTATTAAGCTTCGCTCGCTCCGCGATAACTGGTAGAGCGGTAAGTTTTTATCTCGAAGTTAGATTGGATTAAAGCCATAAATTATTGATTTTAATCACTTTGATAGATCTAGTGCAATCATTATGGCAAAGCCAAAGCTGATTATCAGTCCAATAATAGGTACAGCTATGGGCACCCGAATGTCCGTTGTCTCTGACGGTTCTCCGGTCTTTAATTTGATCTGCACTAGGGCCGTATTGACTACCACTGCGATGATCAAAATCATCAGTGAAGTGGTTTCGGCGAGACTTTCAATAGCGTAACTCAGGGCCAAAACAGACACTAATAGCATAACCAAAAGCGTGGCTTTGATTGGCGTTTGGGTGCGTGGATTAATGTCCGCCATAAAGTTTAATTGGGCGGGAATCAGTGACTGACGGCTCATGCCATACAAAACCCGGGAGGCCATAATCATCTGTATCAGACCACCATTAACAATGGCTAAAAGACTGATCAGGCTAATCACCGTTGCATCGGATCCGGTTTTAGAGGCATAGATATAGGTCAGCGGTGCGCTCTGTCGGCCGAGCTGTTCTGGGGCCACACTTAACACCGCAGCGAGGGTCACCAAGCAGTAAATCACTGTGGTCAGTACTAGGGTGATAATGATCGCTCTGGGCAAATTTTTCTCCACGTCCACAACCTCCTCAGCAACATTCACCATATCCTCAAAGCCGATAAAGGCATAAAAGGCGAGAAAGGATCCACTGAGAATCCCCAGCCACATTGTGCTGCTGAGTCCCGGATTGAATTCATTGAGGCGCAGAGGAAAGGTGGCCAGGTCACTTCTTGTGACCTAGACGATCAGTATCAAACCGACTATTTCGATTACTGTGATCACTGCCGCGGTTATGACTGATTGGCCTATGCCCCAAATCGCCAGCAGTCCAAGTGCTGCGGTGACCGTGACAATGGCGATCCAGTCTGGAATCGGCACAAATACCTGAAGGTAGCCAACAAAGCCATTGGCCAGTGCGGCGGCTGAAATACAGCCGTTGAGCACCACAAGAATTCCAATGATGACTGTCAGACTCTTTTTGTTAAAGGCCTGTTGCACATAGACGGCTTCGCCAGCGCTTTTGGGATAGCGGCTCGAGAGCTCCGCGAAGGCTAGGGCAGTGAAGGCTGAGAGTAGGGCGGCGGCGACAAAGGACAGTGGCGCGAGCATACCGGCCCGGGCCGCAACCTTGCCGACGAGGGCGTAGATGCCGCCACCAATGGTAGTGCCTAGGCCATAGAGAATAAGCATAGGCAGGGTTAACGAGCGTCTGAGTTGATTGTCTGGGTTGGGCACAAGGACCTTCCTGTGGTCTAAATTCTATGGCTACTTTGGTTTTATAGTAGACCAGATATGATCCGGTCTAGGCGCTCGCAACTGTTATTACAACTCGCATGGTCAATAAAAAGTTTCTCAATAAGGTGGGGAATAAGCCTGTTTTGGAGTCTTATAGAGTATGCCCGTTAGCAAGTTGCGCGTTAGCAGCTCTCCAACTGACAAATAGGGCAAGCCATAATAAGGATTATTAGGTAAATGCTAACCTTAGGATTTAGGTTAGAAAACGGATGTATAGGTGACAAGGTGAGTCATAAACAGCAAGAGCAAGAGAAAGGGCAGTTTGACCTGATGGCAGATAAACAGATTCTGCTGGATCGGGATAGGCTCGAAATAGAGGGACTTATATTGGATATGACAGCCGCAGGTGCTGGTATTACCCAGACCGAAATTGATCAACTATACAAAGACACCTCTAATGAGTTGCGTCGCCTGCTGGTGCGCAAGTTGGGTGATGAAGAGGGTGCCGAGGCGCTGGCTCAGGATGCCTACCTGAAACTACTGCGTATCAAGCACAATAAGGATGTTGGTGACCTGCGCCACTACCTGTTCAGCATGGCCGTGAGGCTGGCGCTGAATGTGTTGCGCAAGCGCAAGATGGACAGTCAGTACTATGGGCACAAGGAAAAGTCGGCGCGACTATTAACCCAGGACAGCTGTGCCTATCGCGTGCTTCTCGATGAGCTTAAGCGTGAAACGTTAAAAGAGAGCATTGTCCAGTTGCCTGAAAAGACCCGTTATATCTATCTGCTCCATGAGTTTAAACACTTGCCTGCGAAAGAAATTGCACGGCTAATGGATGCCTCTGAGGCTGTTATATCAACGCATATCGATTGCGCCAAGGGACAGACAGAAAAGGCCCTTACTGAATTTGTCTTAATGGATGTCTGATCAACGCGCCACTGATAAAACTCGAGCTGCACTGAAAAATCTCGAACCCTGGGCCGATGGTGAAATCAGTCGTCTTGAAAAGACCTTTGCTGCTCAGCGCCGCACGGATGATATAGCGGCCAGTGCTTTTAGATCGCCCGGCTCTATAGTTGGGCGTGCCTTAGGCGCATTGAGAAAGGGTAGTTTTACTGCTGGATTTCTTCTGGGACTGGTCTCTGGTCTGGCGTTATCGGCGCTGATTATCCTGCTATAAATACTTATTTCAGATTACGAGCTTCAATTTACCGCTTAAACACAAATTACCGCTTAAACGTAAAGCTGTCGCTCCAGCAGTGGATTGACAGCTCCGCTATTTGAGTCCGGAGAGCGTTCTTAGCTTTCGTACTCGGTATTGACCACAACCACATCCACATCCAGTCCAGAAATAACCCGCTCAGCTGTATTGCCTCTGCGCGTATCAGTCTGTCCAGTCTGTCCCAAGGTGCCCATAATCACTAGATCGGCATTAATCTCTTTGACTGTCTTGGCGACGGCTTCATCTGTATAACCCGGCACTACATGAATATTTTTTGACGGCAGACCAGTCTCTTTGGCCAACTTGCCGCGGTCGGGATAGTTCATCGAATCTTTCCAAGCGTTGATCACATGCAGTTCGGCGCCATAGTTCTCTGCGAGCCATTTTCCGCGAGTGAGGACATTGGCATTCAATAGTTTCTGCTGTTCGCCAGTGGCTTGAAAGTTAACCGCGGCCAAAATGATTTTACGCTGCTCGGCGGCACCGGGGCGCACCAGAATAACCGGGCAGGTGGCTTTCTTGAGGACCTTCCACTTTGACTCGGAAAAGGTCAGTCGCAGAGTATGTTTTTTCTTCTTCTGGATCGGCAGCAAGATCATGTTAGCGCCAAAACGGTTGGCCGAAGCAAGTATTGAGCGCTGCCATTCGCTGGACCAGGAAATTTCGATCTGATAATCCAGGCCTTCTTTCTTTAGGGGCGCGTGGATCTCGTCTTCAAACCACTGGCTGTTTTTAAACAGAGAGTCATTGGTGGCTCTGGTGTCGATGCTCTCGCTGTCTACAGCAACAAACACATAGAGCATCGGGGCAGTGGTGCGGAAACGTGCTGTAATAATGGCGCGCTGCAGGGCTATATGCTCGCTGGCGGTAGGATCTACGACGACAAAGACTCTTTCTTGGTCTGGCTTCATGTATTGCTCCTTTAGATGGTTTTCTTTATTAATTACGTGCTCTCGGGGCTGGCATCCATAGATAGTGTCCATGTCGCATATGACAATAGGATGACTAAATGGCGTTGTGACCAGATATAAACTGTATAAATCTTAGGCTGAACAAAATGCGCGTTATTACAGAAAAATTATAGAACAGCAGTGCTGGTAGCGTTAGGTATTAATGATAATTCATTCATTACAACTAAGCGTACTTTGGGCTCCAGTCCAAGGATAAAGTTGCGATTGCTCTGCTGCCTCACTTACACTTGAAGGCTATTTGACGCTCACTGAATCCATTGTGGAATCAATTGCGGTACTTTGTAAACGCTGCAATAAATAATAATAATAAAAGTGCCGTTGCGCGCTAATAAAAGGATATTCAACACTGTGAACAATCCAGCCTTACAGATTACGTCCCCATTGGCGGCAGCGGTGATTAGCGTCGACGTCAAACTCGGAGACCAGGTGGCTAAAGGCCAGCCGTTGGTCAATCTCGAATCCATGAAGATGCAGACCCTGGTAACCGCCCCCGAAGACTCTGTTATTACAGCTATTCTGGTCGCCAGCGGCGATACCATTCAGGCGGGGCAGCTACTGTTTGAAATTGAGGCTGCCAGTGCCATCTCTGGGGCCATTGAAAAAGTGTTTGCCGAGCAGCTAGTCCCTGGCAACTTGCTTGACGAACTTCAAACTCAACTTGCCTATTCATCTGATGCTAGGCGACCTGATGCGGTTCAACGTCGCTATAAAAAGGGCTATCGCAGCGCCCGGGAAAATCTCGCCGATCTCTGTGATGAAGGTTCCTTTATTGAATACGGCCAGCTTGCCGTTGCGGCTCAGCGTGATCGTAAAGATGCCGAATCATTGAAGGTTGAAACTCCCGCAGATGGCGTGATAACCGGTCTGGCAACTATCAACAGTGCTGAGTTTGGTGTTCAGGCCAGTCAGGTCGCGGTGATCGTCAACGATTACTCGGTGCTCGCCGGAACTCAGGGTTATTTTCACCATAAAAAAATTGATCGCATACTGGACCAGGCTGGCAAGGTCGGCCTGCCAGTGGTGATGTACACCGAGGGTGGCGGTGGTCGACCCGGTGATACTGATGTTAAAACCCAGATCGCTGGTTTAGATGTGCCGACCTTTGCTCGCTGGGCAAGTCTCAGTGGCCAGGTGCCATTAATTGCAGTGAACAATGGCTACTGCTTTGCCGGTAACGCCGCACTGTTTGGCTGCGCTGATATTCGTATTGCCACAAAATCCTCATGGATTGGCATGGCTGGTCCGGCGATGATTGAGGGCGGTGGACTGGGTAGCTTTGCACCCACAGAGATTGGGCCAATTGCTATTCAAAGCGATAATGGCGTGGTCGATCTGGTGGCGGATAATGAGTCTCATGCCACCTATTTAGCACAGCAATGCCTTGGCTATTTTCAAGGTTATAAACAATCCTGGGACTGCGCTGATCAAGCTGAGCTGCGCAAAATGATGCCCCTGGATCGGCGCTTTGTTTACGATATCCGCTCCATTATTGAAGGCCTTGTGGACACTGGTAGCTTTACTGAATTATCTCAGCCCTACGGCCCCGGCATAGTCACTGGGTTTATACGCATTGAAGGTGTGGCCATGGGCTTAATAGCCAATGATTGCCGTGTATTGGGAGGTGCTATTGATGCGGAGGCCGCAGATAAGGCCGCGCGCTTTATCAGGCTCTGCGATCAATTCTCGATTCCACTGTTATCACTCTGCGACACACCGGGCTTTATGGTTGGCCCCGCCAGTGAGGAGCAGGCAGCTGTACGACGCATGGCGAAACTGTTTATCGCCGGCGCCAAAATCAGCGTGCCACTGGTAACGATTTTCCTACGCAAAGGCTATGGCCTGGGAGCCATGGCAATGGCCGGTGGCAGCTTTCATCACCCGCGCTACAGCGCTGCATGGCCTGCCGGTGAATTTGGCGCTATGGGGCTTGAGGGGGCAGTGCGCCTGGGCTTTAAAAAGGAACTGGCGGCAGAGACCGATGAGGCTGCTCGGGAAGCCTTATTTAATAAGTTGGTCGACAGTATGTACCAGAAGGGAAAAGCCACCGAAGCGGCGGCTCATCTTGAGATTGATGCAGTGATTGATCCGGCTGATACTCGTGCCGTGATTGTCAGAGCGCTTGGTATTAGTGATTAATACAAGTGCCTCACTCGCCGCTGATAAGGCGGCGACCTGTTAGCCCTGCGCTCTTACTCTTTGATATCAGTGGATAAAATCAGCTCGGCTCAACATTGTGATAAATATCCTGCACATCATCTAGATCGTTGAGCATAAACATAAAGCGCTCAAACATCTCCACATCATCGCCAGTCACTGGTGCAGTGTTCTGGGCAATAAACTGAATCTCATCCACTTCGTAATCGATTTCGCCGAAGGCTTCACTGAGAGCTTGCTTGGCTTTAAAGGATTCTGTGTGTGGGGCAAACACGGTCAACATGCCGTCTTCATTTTCTAGATCTATAACGTCCACGTCCGCCATTAGCAGGGCATCCAGCACAGCTTCTTCATCCTGTCCGGAAAACATCAGAATGCTTAGATGATCAAACATGTGGCTCACCGAGCCCTGAGTGCCAATCTTGGTTTTGGTTTTGGTAAAGCACTGGCGCACATCGCCGAAGGTACGGTTGGGGTTATCGGTTAAGCATTCGATAATCACCATGCAGTTGCCCGGACCATAGCCTTCATAGCGAGCCAGTTCGAAATTCTCACCGGCGCCACCTTTGGCTTTTTCAATGGCTTTGTCGATAACATGGGTTGGCACCTGATCCTTTTTTGCCCGCTCTATAAGGCTGCGCAGCGCAAGGTTACCTGTGGGGTCGAGACCGCCGGCTTTGGCGCAGACGTAGATCTCGCGGCCATATTTGCTGTACACCTTGGCTTTGGCATCTGAGGTTTTTGCCATTGAGTCTTTACGGTTTTGGTACGCTCTGCCCATGTTTAATTCCAATCCATCGAGTTTGAGCCAGCAATTCTACAGCAGCCAGATGCTCAGAGCATTCAAAAATCCCCAGCAAAGGTGAGAATATTAGAGATCAGCCAGTCGTTTGCCCTCAGGTTCACCGCCCAACATAGATTGACTAGCGGAGTTGGCTATTTCTTCGATAGTCGTCCACTCAGCCGCAAGCAGTTGCAGCAGTTGCTTAAGCTGGTGCTCCGTTTTGCCTGGCAGCTTGGTCTGTTGACTGATTATCCGAGCATAGTACTTGAGCGCTTGATCAGCTGTCTGCTGAATGGAAAGTCGCAGTGCGGTTTTGCGTGCCGCCTGAGATAGAGCTAAGCGACTCAGTGCGGGTTGATCTGCAATCCATTGCAGTGCCTCGGCGAAATCAGCATAGGACTCAGTCCGCAATAGCCGACCATTGTGTTTGTCTGCAATCAACTCCCGCGTACCCGCAGCATCTAGAGCTACCACCGGTATACCGCAGGCCATGGCTTCGCTAATAACCAGGCCCTGGGTTTCACTTTTTGAAGCAAAGGCAAAGACGTCCATTGCATCATAGGCATTGGCAAGCTGATCCGGCGTCAGATTTCCGGCTCTGAGCAACTGTGCACTGAGTCCCGCATGCTGGAAAATTGTTGCAACCAGATCCTCAGCGGGGCCGGTCCCAATCAGCAGAAAGTAGGTCTTTGGAACATTCTTTTTGCGCTGCTGATGTTGAGTTTGACGCTGAGCGATAAACGCTGCCACGGATGTGGCCAAAAAAGAGAGGTTTTTTTCCTCGGCCAAACGTCCCAAATGGCCCACCACAAATGCTTTGCCGGGAATTTTTTGTGCCTTGCGAAAATCGTAACCATTGGCATTGGTAAAGTACTCCAGCTGCAATCCGGTCGGCACTATATTGATTGGCGTCTCAACACCACGCTGCTGCAATAGCCTCGCAGTGCTCTCGCTGGGGGCAAATACAAGATCCGCAAGATTGCTATATTGAGTCGCCAGCGCGACAGCGAATTGCTGCATGGTAGGGGAATCCCCGGGTACATAGTGGGTATATGTTTCGTAGAGTTTGTGATGGGTGTAAACCAACGGCAAATTACGAGTGCGGGCAATTTGCAGTGCGGTAATGCCGAGTAAAAAGGGCTGGTGGGCGTGAACTACATGGGGTTTGAATTGTTCTAAGCGGTCCTTGAGCAGGCTCGATACTGGCAGCACTACAGAGAAATCGCTGCCATTAAATTTTTGTAGAGCGGGAACTCTGAGCACATTTATTTCACTCTCAGGCATCCCGGGAAATTTCGGTGCGACGATTAAGACATGATGGTCAAAGGCTCGATACTGCTGAGCGAAACTTTCCACTGATCTGGCAACACCGCCAACATGAGGTGTGTAGCTGTTGGTAAACATAAGTATATTGAGTCTGTTGTTGTCCATAGTTGAGCGTCCAATAGGAGGTGGTTGTTACCAGGGGTTTTGGTTGATTTAACGGGGGATGGCCATTGGTGGTTGCAGGGGAGTCGAGCCTTTGGTCTGTTGCCGGCATGGGTATAGCCTTGCTTGGTTACTTTTTTGTGGTGGCCTGTTTAGAGCTTCAGGCAATAAAAAGCCTTTAGCCCCTAAAAAGCCCTCAGCTAATTAAAAGCCCAGCAATAGGAAAAATTATTGATGACAGTCAATCAGCTTTAATTTTGGAAGAAATATGCGTTTGCGTCCTAAGGTTTTTTGATTTGTTGACTGCTATCAATTCTCCGCGCTCAGGAATCGTAACAATCAGGCTCCACTGAATACTGATTCCCGGATAACAATATGAGCAACTTCGCTGAGCTAAAAAGACAGATGATTGAGTATCAAATGGTAGCCCGCGGGTTACGTGACGAGGCGGTACTCAATGCCCTCAGCGCAGTCCCAAGAGAAAAGTTTGTACCCTCGGAATTGGCCGAGTTCGCTTACCATGATGCGCCTCTCCCCTTAGCTGCTCAGCAGACCATGTCACAGCCCTATATAGCGGCGCTAATAACATCGGCACTGCAGTTACAGCCTGAGGACAGCGTATTGGAGGTGGGGACAGGCTCTGGCTATGGGGCGGCGATAATCGCGGAGATCGTGGCAAAGGTATACAGTATTGAAAGGCACAAGATACTCGCCGACAGTGCTCGGCAGCGCCTTCTGGCACAGGCATATGAAAACGTTCAGGTACTCTTTGGTGATGGTACCTTGGGCTGGCCCAGCAAGGCGCCATTTGATGCCATTGTGGTGGCCGCTGGCGGCCCAGAAGTTCCTCAAGCACTGTTACAACAACTCGCCATTGGTGGCCGCCTGGTGATCCCCGTGGGCAGCGAAATGCAGCGCCAAAGTCTGCTGCGAATTCGCCGTATAAGCGAAGATGAATATCAGCAAGAGGATCTCGGCAGCGTGCATTTTGTGCCCCTTATAGGTGCCTCGGGCTGGGACGAAGAGCGTCCTAAGCGCAACCTAAAAGCGGCGATTAGCATTAGCGCCGAAGAGTTAATTTATCAGAGCAGCGAACATTTCAATTCGCCATCAGAAGTGAATCTCGACAAACTGTTACAGCGCATTGGCGACAGTTCTGTTGTACTTCTAGGTGAATCCAGCCATGGAAGTGCCGAGTTTTGCGAGATGCGCGCACGGATTAGCCAAGAGCTTATTGAGAAGAAAGCTTTCAATATAGTTGCAGTTGAAGCTGACTGGCCGGATGCCAATTATATTAACCATTATATTCACAGCACCTCGCCAGACCCGCGTTTAAAAAATGCGCCTTTTAGTCGTTTCCCCAGCTGGATCTGGGCTAACCAGTCAATGCTTAAATTTGCCCGGTGGCTGCAAGAATACAACGCCACCTTTGCTGATAATGGCCACAGTGTCGGATTCTACGGCCTCGATTTATACAGTCTCAATGCATCCATTGAAGCAGTATTAGACTATCTGGTTAGTGTAGATCCAACCACGGCACAGCAGGCTCGCATGCGTTATGGCTGCCTGACACCCTGGGCCAAAGATCCGACAATCTATGGTCAGGCGAGATTGACCAAGCAATATAAAAAGTATGAAAAAGAGGTGCTGGGAATTCTCCGTGATCGCTTAAAGTCGCGGCTCAATTATGCCCATGCGGATGGCCAGCTTTACTTTAGCACTGAGCAGAACCGGCGTTTAATTGCTGAGGCGGAGGGCTATTACAAGACCCTTTATTATAACGAGCAAGACTCATGGAGCCAGCGTGATCAACATATGTTTGACACTCTGCAATCGATACTCAGTTTTCATGGCAAAGACAGCAAGGTTATTATCTGGGGACACAATTCTCATATTGGGGATGCTAGAGCGACTCAGATGAGTGCTCGGGGTGAGTTTAATATTGGCCAGTTAGTCCGCGAACAATATCGCGGCAGTGCCTATTCGATTGGCTTTGGTGCAGATCATGGCAGTTTGGCAGCCGCCTCGGAGTGGGGTGGACCAATGGAAATCAAACAGCTGAAGTCAGCAGACAGAGACAGTTACGAAGGGCTCTGCCACAGGGTTGCGGCGGATAATTTTTTGCTGCCACTGACTAAGCCGATCAAACCGGCTCTGCGCAAGCGGCTTTTGGCTGAGCGTTTGGAGCGCTCGGTGGGGGCTATATATCTGCCTGAGAAGGAGCTACAGAATCATTACTTTTATAGCTGTTTACCGCAGCAGTTTGATGAATATATTTGGTTTGATGAGAGTAGTGCAGTTGAGCCTCTAAGTCGGGAAAATAGTGAGGGCTTGTTTGGGAGTTTTTCGTTGGGGGTTTGACGTTGGGGGTTTGGAGTGGGGGGTTTGGAATTAGGGGTTTGGAGTGGGGGGTATTAAAGCTGAGTCTGTCACCACAGACCACAGACCACAGACCATAGACAGCTGTCATCCTATGCTTGAAAAACCTGCCCAACGATAGGAAATTGTCGGGCAGACAGAGGAAAGGAAAAAGGCCGTGTTTGTCATAAGTCGTTAGAGACTGCTCGAGATGATGACCCCCTTCCCTTGCTCTCACAAAGTCCGAACAGTTCATCTCGAGCGAATGTGAGAGACCTCAGAAAGCGACATGAGATCCCTCGTCGCTGCGCTCTGTCGGGATGACAGGGTTTTGCGGTCTCTGCTGTGATGAATGGATTTTGCGGCCTCTGCTGCGATGACCGCATTTTCTAGCAACTACTAGAGCGCATTGGGCACGATCAATACCTTGCCGTTTCTGCCGCGTTCAGCAGCACGAGTGACAGCCTGTTTGATCTGATCGACAGTAAAGCGTGAATCAACATTGGCTTTTAAAATACCCTGAGCAACCAAAGGAATAACCTGGCCAAAAGCCGCTTGCTTGGTTTTCATATCAGCGCTCTGATACCACTTATAAAGCCAAAAACCCCGTATGCGAATGTCATTGAAAATGATCTTGCCAGTATTCAAACTTGAGGGCTGTCCCGAGAGCACGCCATAGGTCACCAGAGTGCCGCCATAGCCTAGACTATCCGCCAGTCGCGTAAAGGTCTCACCACCCACAGGGTCCAGTGCCAGAGCAATCGGCGCATTGTCTGTGGCCAGAGCAATCTGGGCCGCAAGATCAGGGCCGTCGATCAATACCACATCCGCACCCTTGGCCATCAAATCTTCAGCCAGGCCTTCACGGCGCACCACATTGACTGTCTTAATGCCACGCTGTTTTGCCAGCTGAATAACATAGCCACCAACAGCAGAGTTCGCTGCACTCTGGACAATCCACTGACCCTCTTCAAGGTCAGTAAAGCTGTTTAACATCAGCAATGCAGTCAAGGGATTAACCGCTGACATCGCCAACTGCTCAATCACCTCTGGACCCACAGGCCCGAGATCCGGCAAGGGAAGAAAACCAGCTGCTGGCGCAACTATCTCATCGCGCCAAGTGCTGCCACTGGCAAGCAATACCATCTGGCCAACTGCCAAGTGCTTTACTTCGGGAGAGACTTCCAATACTCGACCCACACCTTCACTACCTGGGATCGAAGGCAATACGGGATCGACCCCGTACTTGCCGGCAATCTGGAGAAGGTCTGATGGATTAATTGGCGCAGCCAATACACCCACTCTCACTTCGCCGGCTTTTAGGGCCTCAGGGCTGTGGTATTTAACGTTCAACACCTCAGCAGGATTGCCCATTTGACTGTGCTCGACGTATTTCAGACTGCCTTGAGCTTCCTCTGCAACAGCGAAAGATGCGGTGGCTAATAAAAGCGCCAAAGTTGTAATAATTGAGAAATTTTTCATATTTTTGATCCATTACCTTTTTTTGTTAGTTATGCCTAATACCTGTTAACCCGTATTAAGCTTGTTGATAATTTTTTAATCGGTGACTTTTATACTGGATTATTATCCGGCGCCATAGGGATTTTTTCTTTAGATTCTATAGTCTCTTCCACAGCATCAATCTCATCTTGCTCAAACCAGCGACCCAGATAGATACCCACCAGAGACCAGAGCGCGGCAATACCGGCCCCCACTAGAGCCACCGCTGCTAAACCCAAACCCAGGCCTTGGGTTAATCCGGTGAATAACCAGGCCATCAACATATCGCCACCGCGGTAGGCGACAATATCGATAACCGGTTTGGCTTTAAAGCGAGTCTCCCGATCAACCCGGGTAAACAACATTTCGCGAGCCGGCCGCGTAACTGCGTAGTTACCGGCACGACGAATCACCTGCAAAGCCACCACTGCGCCCAAAAAGGGTGACACCGCCAATATCAACAACCCGACACAGATCATTACAGGTACCAGCGCAATAGTGGTGGGCATGCCGAATCGACTAACAATCCGACTAGTGGCAAATAAACCGGTTGCGATAGAGAGGACGTTCACCGCCAGATCCATTTGCGCCCACACCGCCGTGCGCTCTGGACGACTCAAATCACTGAGTAAATTTTTTAACTCGAAATAGACAAAGGAGCTGATACCTGTGTAGAGAAAGATAAATAGACCTATGGCGAGCAGATAGGGGTTTGCGAAAAACATTTTGAACCCGGCGAAGGGATTGCCGCCAATGGCTCCGGTAGGGTTTTTTATATCCGGCTCTTGATTCCCAAGCTCTGAGGATTTCAGCGACTGCAAATAAAAGATAATAGGTATCGGGATCAGCAGCATTAGACTGGCGATCAACATAAGATTGTCGGTGCCCAGAGAGGCCGAGAAAAAAGAGGGTATAGAGGGACCAATAAGACCGCCGACACTGGCGCCTGCGGCAATAATACTAAACAGCCTGCCAGCCTGCTCCTTGCTGAACAGGTCGGACATAAAGCTCCAAAACACTGATATATGGAACAGGCTAAAGACACTGACCCACACATAGAAGGATTTATCGATTACTGTGCGGTCTACAGAATTTGACGCCAGCACATAGAACAGCACAAAACTCAGGGCAAACATCGCGTACATCGCAGGCACCAAAATGCGGAAGCGAAAACGTGACACCGCGATGCCATAGACCGCAACCACCGCAGTACTGATAAAAAAGTTAACTGTCCACAGCCAGCTCACCTCTGCATCGGTCCAGTCACTGGCCATGGCATCCCGCACTGGCCGCAAAATGTAATAGGCCGACATCAACACCACCACAAACAAAAATGAGCTGAAAACGGCTTTAGCCTCTGAGGCTTCAACCTTTGAGATTCTGGTTAAGTATTTGACAATCGGATTGGCGCTGACGAGCATTTTTCTCTCCTAGGCTGAAACCTGTTGGATTCCATCTTTAACCTATTATTTTTTTATTAGTCTTATTGGCTAGGCGCAGGCCCATAGGAGTTAATTTGGTGCTGACTATTATTACCCTGTTTAATGTCGTGATAAATCCGTTGATATGGGTATCTTTATTGTTATAAAGACAATAGTACTAGTTAGCAGGGTGCGAAGCAGCGCAATTATGTTATTTCGACACTTGGTGCAGCACCAGATTCATACCATCCCGACAGAGCGCAGCGACGAGGGATCTCATGCCGCTTTTTGAGATCTCTCACATGACTTCGAAATGACAGGTTTGGGCGTTCGAGGTGACAGGTCCGGGAAGCGCTTGTTTGGATTCGGTGCTTTAATCTCAGCTGGTTGAAAAGCGTTCCACCAAAAAATCTACCGCGACCTTCACTTTCGGCACTAGATACTGCTGCTTTTGATAGAGCAGGTATATCGCCAGATCCGGATTTTGGCTGACTCTCAACGTTGGCTCGATAAACAATTCCTGCAATTCGCCGCTGTCTAAATAATTCTGCACCGACCACCTAGGCACCATGGTGATCCCCCGTCCGGCAATCGCCTGCTGACCCAACCATTTGCCATTATTCGAGATGGCTAGAGGCTGTGCGGATACATCCAACCATTGTCCATCCAATTCACAGAGCCAGGGGCTGGGCCCCGCTGGTGTGCGGAAAAATAAGCCTTGATGGTGCTTTAATTCAGTGGCCTGAACCGGTGTGCCCATGACGGCTAAATAGCGTGCTGCCGCTACCGGGATAAACTCGTTATCCATCAGGCGCACTGCCTGCACTCTCTCGTTGGGGGCATAGCCACCGCGGATGGCAATATCCACATCGTCCCGTGACAATGTGGAGAGTTCGTCACTGAGACTGATATCTAAAATAATCTCAGGGTAGAGGGTTCTAAATTCTTCTAAGAGGGGCAACAGCAGTCGCTCGCCAAAACTGACCATAGCACTAATTCGCAGAAAACCTCTGGGCTTGGCCTGGTAGCTGCGCACGTTTTCATCACTCTGTTCCAGTTGAGCAAGAATTTCCTGGACCTGCTTAAAGTACTGCTGGCCAATCTCGGTCACCTGAACCACTCTGGTGCTGCGTTTTAGCAGGTTCGCTCCGAGACTTTTTTCCAGATCGGCGATGCGTCTAGACAGGGAGGAGGGGGGCACTGAAAAGGCTTCGGCAGCCCGGGTAAAACTGCCGGTTTCCACAACCTTGATAAAATATCGCAGTGCTTTTAGCTGATCCATGGTGAGATATTCCTCTAGCTCTAGGGCTATTTTTGTCTTAAGGACAACAGAGTAGCGCACTTTAGCTTGAGAAATCGGATTAGAAACCGGATTAGAAACCGGATTAGAAATCGGAGTAATAGAGTAGCTGTAGATAGCCTATTTCAGCTTTTCTAAAGCCAGGGGCAGTAGTCGTTCAACAAACTCAGCGTAGACAAGTTCTGAAGGGTGAAAGTTGTCAGAGGCTAGTAGACTAGGGTTTTCTAGCCCTTGCTCTGTAATGTCTGTTATGTAAACAAAGGTGATTCCATTTCCCTCGGCGTAGTTTTGGGCAAAGTTGTTATACAGCTCTAGCTCTGCACTAATAGTCTCAGGGCCGCTGCTTTGCCCTAGTCGGGTAAATGCGTAGTCGGGAATTGATAGAATAATTAATTTGCTCGCATCCCCTCCGGCAAAAGAAATGGCGGAATTAACCAGCTCGACAAATTCTGTTTCATAGAGGCTAAAGGGGTTGTCCCTAAACTGATTGTTGACCCCAATAAGCAGGGTTACCAGATCAAAATTCTCTGGCGGGGCTGCAGTGACAATCGCATCTTTTAAATTGGTTGTGCTCCAGCCAGTCTCGGCAATAATCTGCAACTGGATCTCATCTTGCTCGGAGTACTCTATTTTCAGGGCCTCTTTTAACTGCATTGGAAAGCTGCAGGAATCGCAGACACTTTGCCCAATGGTGTAGCTATCCCCGAGGGCAAGGAGTTTGAGGTTTTGAGGTGGCTCGCTCGCTCTAAAAAACGACCAAATCAGTTCATAGAGGTTAAAGTCTTCACCAAAGGAAAGGCTGTGGCCTGCATCTGCGACTATGGCATAGCGAATCTTTTGACCCTCAATGCAGTCGCTGAAGGTATATTCCTCAACGCCGTAGTCACCCCAGGTTTTGGCTTGATTGGAAGGGGTCATATTACAGTTGGAATTGGCTGCCCAGTTCTCTGCACTGGCTTGGGCGGAGATAAAGACTGTATCTGCTACGCCATTTCCGCCTTCGACAGGCACTAAGGTATCTTCGCGACCATTGACCTGAAAAACTGATACTGCCTGAGGTGAGACAGTCGCTGCTATGGATTCGGTTTGCTGGCTGAGTAAGGGGGCGATTGCTTGGAATATGTCGGTTTCTTTGGCAATTTTATTTACCAGTCCGGCGCCGTTAGATAGGCCGACTCCGTATATTCTGGTTAGATCAATTATGCCTGAAGGGTCAAAGCTGTTGAGGATTAAGCTGACAAACTCCGCATCATCGGCGTTAGTCTCACCGCTTACATTCCAGCGGCCTTCATAGCCATCTGGAAAGATACCAATAAACTCTCCAGTATCGATTAAGACTTCTAAGCTAGGATTATTGTCTAACCAATCCTTTCCGTCGCCGCCAGCACCGTGGAAGAACAGTAGGGTGGGGTATTGCTCTGCTGTGAGATTTTCTGGGTAGCGTATTCGATAAGTGCGCTCAACAAGAGCCCCGTCGATCATCTGAGTGATGGTCTTTTCTTCGTATAGGGAGGTTTCTTGAACTGGGGCTGGGGATTCAGTCTCTGGGGGCTGGGGTTCAGGCGTTGTGCTGATGGGTCCGTTGCCACTGCTACCACCGCCGCAGGCACTCAAAAGTAGAGCAGAGATCAAAATGAGAGACTTCATAATGCCTTCCTTTTTACCGCTCTTTCTTCTTCCGTACAAGAGTGGTCTCAACGTTGCCGGCTTCAAGGCGCTTATCAATTTCCTCCAGTGACAGATAGTCCAAATCCCAGTGATTGCAGATATCGTTTCTGTAACGGGTATGGTTCTTCTCGGTAGAGTCTGATTTCTTCCGGTTGAAGTATTTGAGTAGACGGTCGCTAATTGACATGTCTTTTATACTGCTGACGTTGATAAGTGGATTGATTTGGTTGTCGCAGTCTATGTGTTGCTCTCGATCCCCATCTCCATCTCCATCCCCACTTCGATCGCGGTCTTATTTTACAGTGGTTTTTCTATGGCTTAGACTCTGTGCTTAAAACCTTGTTCATCAATCCTGAGGATATCTACCTATATGACAAGCCAATTACCTTTTAGTGAAGTTGTCAAAGTGCGGTTCCGTGATCTAGATGCTCAGGGGCACCTCTATTTTGCCAACTACTTGGTCTATGGGGATGAGGTTCTTGGTACTTATATGGAAGAGCTGGGTCTCAATATCATGGATCCACTTGTCGCACCCTGTTTTATCTTTACGGTGAATATCCACTGTGACTATATCAATGAGATCGGTGGTAATAGCGAGGTGAGGGTGGCTGTTGGTTATTCGCGCTTGGGCAACAGTAGTGCCGATGCGGTGTTTGAGCTCTATAACAGTGATGACGGGACGCTTTTAGCTAAAGGGGGCTTAACTCAGGTCTTTGTCGATCCGAAAACCCGTAAATCTATTCCTATTCCCGGGTTCTACAAAGCCAATATCCTCCAGCTGCAGCCTTCTCTGGCTGGCTAATTGGCTCCGGTTAAATGCTTCCATTTACATTTAAAGGTCGCGCTGTTCCTCTGCCTGCTCTAATGGCGACTAAAAGGAACTGACATCTTTCCATACACTGTCGGCCGTGTATTCTACGGTCACGACAAACTCATATGCCGTCCAGTTTTCAATCATGCTCAATAGATAGCGGCCATCGGTTTTTTTATACAGGTGGTATTGTTGGCCGACTCGAGGAACAAATTTGTAAGAGGCTGTGTAGACAAGTTCGTTTAGCGCGGCCAGATTTCTAATCGCTTCGTAGTCTCTATTTAACAGCTCAACAGCATTGTCGAAATAGTTTTTCGTCAGTGAACCGCGCTCGGAAAGAAACAGGGCGGTATCGGGCAAAACTATAGGGGGCGAGCTGGAAGTTGTTCCGTAGGGCAGCAATGCTTTTTTCAAGCCAGTCATAAATAACCTTGTATGAGCGCATAATGGGTAACCCTACGTAAGGGCTGGCGGTTTTGGACCAGTGCTAGTTTACAGTAAGGAATGTTATCTAGTGGCCCCGCCCTCAAGTCGGCGCCATCAAGTCCGAAGCTCAGGTACTGTTGTAGTTATGCTGTTAGTATGTACATTTACATAATCCCGCGCCTGACAGATTCACCATGATGTCTAATTCAAATATAAGGTTAGTTTAATAGTATGAAATTTCGATTAGATTTATGGGTAATTTTTATTGGGGTCATATTGTCTGTGAACCCCGCAATGGCGTCGGACTATGATGTTGATGGCAATGGTGAGGCGGACGCCCTTACCGATGGAATTTTGGTGTTGCGACATCAGTTTGGTCTCTCGGGCTCTGCGCTTACAGACGGGGTTTTAGCCTCAGATGCTGCAGTGACTGATGCGGATGAAATAGCCAGTCATATAGATCAGCGTCCAGCGGCTTTTGATTTGGACGGCAATGGTTCCGGAGATGCTCTCACTGATGGCTTATTGCTGATGCGTCATCTGTTTGGTTTGTCTGGTGAAACCATGACCTCTGGCGTTATCAGCGCTGGTGCTACTCGAGTTAGCTATGCCGATATACTCGCTTATATTAGTTCCGCAGCAGTCACAGGGCCGGTATTTATATCAAGTTCATCCTTTAGTGTTATCGACACCGTCACTTGGGATGACTTAGCAATAGGTACTATTAACGCGTCCTCTGATGAAGCTGATACGCTTTCCTTTAGTATTTCGGGTACCGAGCTAGTGATTTCATCTTCTGGGGCCTTAAGTTTTGCCTCTGCGCCGGACTACGGAGTGAAGAGTTTTTATAGCGCCACAGTGACAGTGACGAATGGAACTGATTTGGCGACTCAGGATATCGCCGTTTCTATAAACTCGCTACAGGGTTTATCGGTCGACTATTACGCCGATCCTGAAACAGATCCTGAACATATACCAGGGACATTCCTGGCTCATCACTGCCACTATTTTGACGAGGCTAGCGACAGTCACAAACTACTCTCTGATGCTAATCTGACGGAGGCTCAGCGCCAGGCGACCTATGCGCAGCACCAGACCGTAGTGATTCCAGAGGGGCAGGTAGGATTACAATGCGAAGCGGATTGGTCTGTAGACTTTAAGCTTTACGTTTCCGGCTGGGCCGGGCAGGAACGCAAAGACCTTGGTATATACGGGTTATCATTTTTCTCAAGAATATTCAAAGATGCGGATGTAAGGTCGGAGGCTCAGGCGGGTATCTGGGGGCAGTGGTTGACGCCTAATAACTCTCATCCTTTCTCATCCCTAGGCAGTATTGAGGGTGGTATTTTTTCCGATGACAAAATGGGCCGCTCTTACTATCCAAAGTATATGGCCAGTGGTGCAACCCATCTCTACAACGGGAATAGCTCGATCATGGGTTGGGGGTTTTATGAAAAAAGGGTCGGCTGTGGTTATCTTGGCGGTGTACAGATTGCCAATACATTTGTGGTTCCACCTAACTTAATTTCATTTGATGAAGATCAGGAAACCCACGAGGATGAAGGCGGATTGTTCTTCGGTCATGCCTGGATCGCGCTGCCATTTGTCCAGGGTAAAGAGCGGAAAGATTGGACTGTTCAAGGGGGTAATGCTGATACATCAAACGCCTTGGGTAAGCTAAGTTGGACCTTTTTTGCTGAGGCTAAAAACTTTTCTGGACCAGTTTATGCCTATGTACCAGAATTTTGGTATCGCAGGCTAGATAAGTGGAACGCGCTTGAGGTGTTGTTGGACTCTGACTGGGACAGTAGTCTGGCCACTACGCAGCCGTTAAAAGATTTTATTGCGGGAAGAATTTCTCGCGACCAGGTAATGAGCGTAATCACTGAACAAGACTGGTATGCAAACGGTGTGGATGAGTATGAGGCAGGTCATTACTGGTCGAGAGCCCAGGATTCTTTTGCCTTTACGCCCGCTGGTAGAATCAGTATTGGCGCTGAACGGGACAATTCGCCGGTCTTTAAAGATGTCGATGAAAATGGAGATATCTACGTTAAGGCCTTTTTACCAAAGGTGCCGTCGCTGCAAAACATTGAGCCGCATTCACTGAGTGCACGGAGCTATGGTGTTGAAGCTTACAATCATTTTGTCGCGTTCTTTGATGGCGACGTGGCTGCCAGTTCTTTAGCCACAGACCTTAATGCTTTTACTCATCCTGTGGAGCTGAACAGTTGGGGTGAAGCTGAGATGACTGAGCCAGGCGAGTTTAAATTCTCTGAGGAAGAGTCAGATTTAGAGTCGGATTCCGATGACTTAGTCTTTCAGGTGGGCATGACGATGAAGGTTGAGACTGTCGACCGTGGGGTCAACCTTTTTTATGATTGGCGCAATAGATCTGATCGAGGCCTTAGTCAATACTACAGGGTGACTGCCGGAGATAATCTATCAGACTACCAGTTCCTATCGGTCAATGAGAATGCGGTGCCAGAGAGGCTCAAAAGTTTAACCATTGCCAATAAACCCAATCCCACTTCGCTGATGCCTCACGTTAAAACCTCTCGAGATATAGAGTTTGAGGCGGAGGTGAGAAGTAATACCGCTGAACTTTTCGAGACCGATGATAATTTTATCGATTACTCCTGCTGGGTATGTGTTGAAGCCAACGGCTGTGATTCAACTGAATACGTGACAGTAATGGATGATGGCAGCAAGGTTAAGTATCGCTGGTATAGGTTTAAGGACCAGCCGACGTTTAAGAATTTGAAGGCAGATTATCCAGAGATCTATACCGAAGCCTATCTCTCCTCGCTACAGTCTAGAGTGGAAGATATGCAACAAAACTGGATTAATAAGCCAACAGACTTTTTGAGTAAGCCGGCTACGGCGAACAACACTAATGTTAATCTGATAGAAATTGATCATGGCCATATAGTTCAGCCGCCAGCGGGCAAGGAAACCGGCTGGGTGCCCATTGTACTGTCAGTAGAAATTCCCTACGGCAAGTGGCAGTCTGAGATCAATACCATCGAGAGTGCTAACGGCAAGCTGATAAGCGAATTCTAAGAGTTCGACTGTAAAACTGAGCTCAGGCATTGGTGCATACTAACCGCCCTTATGTTGCACTATTGCCACATAAGGGCTTGGGTTTTGTTGTTCGAGAGTGAGGGTTGTTTTGGCCATAGTGATTTTTACCCTTGTATTTCAGTCTGGTTATACTTTCTTATAATTAAAAACATTGCCTATTTGGTGCTTTAAGTTTGCATGTAGCATACTTTATTGAATAGTATGCTTACCTGTACACCACTTTTGACAGTGCCACCTATCTCAGGGATTTTTCATGTTACGTCTCATTAGTTCATTTGCTCTTCTTTTAGCCATGTCTGGATTTGTATCAGCTCAAAATCAAACTGTTAGCGGGGCATTGTCTCAATCAGGTGTCTCAGCAGGGGATAGCGTGACGCTTACTGTGAGCTATGCAGTGACAAATAATGACCTGACCACCGGATTGGGCATCAGGCTCCACTTTGACAGTTCGAAGTTGGCAATCGGTGATGTTGCAAACACGCTTGAAGTCGGGAACAGATTTGGTTTTCAAGTTATGGATGATTCCGATAATTTGGATAACGACGACGCAACCGATAAGTTCTTAAATACCCCTTGGACTGATTTTGGCGATCCCTGGCCCGTTGGTGTTGATCTTCCGGCCACTTTATACTCAGTTCCATTCACTGCGCTGGATGGCTTTGATGGCACCCAACTGAATTTTTCGGTGAACTCAGGTGCGGCAGGTTACACCTTTGTTGGCGAAAGCGTGGTTGTTTCAGAATCTCTAGCAGTGGCTGTCACCTCGGCGCCGCTGATTAATAAGGCCAACAACAGCAGCTACGTGGTTTCAGGAACTTGTAATCGTGACGATGTCGCGGTGGTAGTGGAACTCAGCATAGGCTCTGGCTCTGTCTCTAGCGCGTCAACTGTCTGTGATGACGCTGTCTGGTCTGCGTCGGGAATTGATGCGAGCACTTTGGATGAGGGGACTATTACTGTAACCGCAAACGCCAGCGTCGGGTCTGAAGAAGCTTCTGCGACACAGGAAATTAGCAAAGATGTCACTGGGCCAGCTATCACTGCTCCGGATTCGATCTCCGTAGCGGCGACTGATGCCTCTGGCACCCTAACCAGCGTTGATGCGATTACGGCCTATTTGGCTGCGGCCACTGGTTTAGATAATATTGATGACTCTGTTGTTATCACTAGTAATGCCGATAGCGTTTTCCTTCTTGGCGCTACCACAGTAGTGTTTAGCGCTACTGACTCCGCCGGTAATCTGGGTGCTTCTAGCTCAATTGTTACGGTTACGGATCAGACATCACCGATGATAACGGCTCCTGAGGCAACGACTATTGCCGCAGTTGATGCTACTGGTACCGCTGCCTCTGACTCGGCAGTTGTTAGCTTTATCGACAATGCAGTAGCAGAGGACAATGTTGATGGCAACGTCACTATTTCTACTAATGCGCCAGGCCAACTTCCATTAGGCCCTACTATAGTAGTGTTTACTGCGACTGATGCCGCGGGCAATAGCAGCACAGGATCCGCAACCATCACGGTTGCTGACCAAACTGGTCCGGCTGTGACTGTTCCAACCGCTCTTGTGATTGCGGCTGATGATGCAACCGGTACTGCAGCAACTAACAGCGCAATTGCGGCATTCTTATTGACAGCCTCGGCTGAAGATAATGTCGATGATGTCCTGTCTCCGAGCAATGACGCTCCAGACCAATTTCCACTGGGTGCCACAGTTGTTATCTTTAGCGCGACTGATGCCGCAGGCAACCTAAGCACCGCTAGCAGCACGGTTACTGTTGCTGATCAAACTGTACCGGTGCTCAGTGCACCTCCAGCGATTACCGTTGCCGCAGTCGATGCCTTGGGAACTCCAACTACAGATTCCGCAGTGGCAGCATTTCTAGCCGCCGCAACTGTTACAGACAATGTTGATAGCGCAGTGACTATTGAGAATGACGCGGCATCGACTTTAGCTCTGGGTGCCAACTTGGTTACCTTTACTGCAGTAGATGCGGCAGGCAATACAGCTGTAGCAGTCACCTCAACCATTACCGTTGCCGACCAGACCGCTCCAGAAGTCACTGCTCCTGCTACGCTCACCGTAGCGGCGGTTGACGCCACTGGCACACCAGCCTCTGCTGCTGCCATCGTGAGCTTTATAGCCAATGCATTAGCAGAAGATAATGTGGATGCAGATGTGTCAGTCAGCAGTGATGCACCGGAGCAGTTTGCTCTAGGTGCCACGACAGTGACATTTACCGCAGCTGATGCCGCAGGCAATAGCAATACAGCATCCGCAGTGATTACGGTTGTGGATCAAACCGCTCCGGTTGTGACTGCACCAGCCAATACCCTTATTGCAGCTGTTGATGCAACAGGTACAGCAGCGACTGAGACAACTATGGCCGCACTTCTGGCCTCGGCATCTGTTGCAGATAATGTTGATGCTGCACTGACTCTGACTAATGATGCCCCTGAGCAATTCCCCTTGGGTGCTACGGTTGTAGTCTTTAGCGCCACTGATTCCGCCGACAACAGTCATACCGCTAGTACTACAGTGACGGTCACTGACCAAACTATGCCAGTGCTGACTGCCCCAGACTCGATTACGGTTGCAGCTGTAGATGCTTCGGGAACCCCGGCTAGCAATGCTGCAGTGGTAAGCTTTCTGGCCTCTGTGAGTGGCTTAGATAATGTTGACAGCACAGTGACTGTGGCGAATAACGCGCCATCGACCCTGGTGTTGGGCGCCAACCTAATAACCTTTACTGCAGCAGATGCTGCTGGCAATGCCGCCGTGGCAGTTACCTCAACAGTGACTGTGACAGACCAAACAGCGCCAGTGATCAATGTGGCTGCAACGCTTACAGTGCTGGGTACATCTGAAGGAGTGCCTGCATCTCTTGAGGCTATCGCCGCTCTAATTGCATCGGCTTCAGCCAGTGATAATGTGGATGGGGCAATTACAGCGATTAGCAATAATGCATTAGACATATTCCCCTTTGGCACTACCCAGCTAACATTTACTGCGACAGATGCCACGGGTAACCAGGGTACAGCCGTCACTGCAGTAATAGTGAGCTTGGATGTTGTGGTGCCTGAGTTGACGGTTCCAGGTTCCATTACCATTAATGTGGATATGCCCGGTGATGTAGTGGTTGCCACTGCCAGCAGTTTGACTGAGTTCTTTGCTGCTCTGAGCGCAGTGGATAATAAAGACGGTGATATTACCGCCAATATTACCGATGACCGCCCAGGTGAATTTGCCATTGGCGATACAGTTGTAACCTTTACTGTTGCCGATGCGGCCTCAAATAGTGCTTCTGAAACAGCCACAGTGTCTGTGGTAGTTCTGGATAGCGACAGTGATGGAATACCGGACTTTTATGAAACTGCAAATGGTATGGATCCCAATAATGCCGATGACGCCAGTGGTGATTTAGACGGCGACGGTATTTCCAATGCCGATGAATATGCATCTGGTTCAGATCCAACCAAAGATGAGTTGCCACCTGTATTGACCATTCCAGATGATATTACTGTCTCTGCTACTGGTCTGATGACCACTGTTGATGTTGGCCAGGCTTCTGCCTTAGACAACAAAGACGGCGCCTTAACCCCAGTCGCCAGCTTGTTGGAGAGTACGCTTAAGTCCGGTCTTTATAGCAATACTTGGTCTGTTGAAGACGCCGCTGGTAACTCAGTGTCGGCAATTCAAACGATTAAAGTACGGCCATTGGTTAGCTTGACGCCATCCTCTGTAACCACTGAGGGTAGCCAAGTTGAAGTGAGCTTTATCATGAGTGGCGTGGCAGCTGAATATCCAGTGACCATTCCCTTTACCGTTACTGGTACAGCTACGCTCTCTGATGACTACAGTGTTGCGAGCGACAGCTTGATAATCACTGAAGGTTCTTCAGGAACTGTGGTTGTGGATATTGTTGCTGATGCTGTCTCTGAAGTATCTGAGACCATCGTGATTACACTGGGTGAGCCAACTAACGCCGCACTGGGTGCTGTGGTTGCGCGAACCGTCACCGTGGTTGAAGAGAACCTCGCTCCGCAGTTACGCTTTGCTGTTATGCAAAATCAACAGCCAGGACGAATTGTCGCGGCGGATAGTGGTTTAGTAACAGTGACTGCCAATTACACAGATCAGAATGCAGCTGATACTCATACCTTTGAGTGGAACCCTAACACCAGCGATCTTGCCGGTGTTTCTATCACTGATCAGGTGCTGACTTTTGATCCAAGCACTATGCAGGCAGGAACTCTGTCTGTTGCCGCTACGGTAACTGACAATGGCAGCCCACTGTTAAGTGCCTCTAAATCAGTGGTGATAAAAGTACTGGCTGCACAGCTGGTTCTTGATGCCGCAGTGGATACTGACGGCGACGGCATATTCGATGCTGACGAGGGCTTAGATGACTCTGATGGCGACGGTATTCCAGATTACCAGGACAATATTGCTGAAAGCTATCTGGCGCCAGTGGGCGGTGATTCCACTCAGGTAATGCAGGCTCCGGCGGGCACCACTATTGCGCTGGGTGACTCTGTGTTCTCTGCAGGCACTAACTCAGTTGGCCTCAGTGAAGAGCAGCTAGCGGTAGTCACGGGTTCAGCGGATAATGACTATGACTACCCCAGCGGTCTGTTCGACTTTACGGTTTCAGGTGCTGCTGCAGGTGAGTCTTATAACCTAGTATTGCCCCTTGCCTCTGGGATTCCAGCCAACTCTGTATTCAGAAAGTTTATTGACGAGAATATTGGCTGGCAGGAATTTGTTGTAGACGCGACTAACGCAATCTCTTCAGCTGCGGCCTCTAATGGCGCCTGTCCTGAACCTGGAAGCGCTCTGTATGTGAGTGGTTTAACCACAGGTGATAGCTGCATACAGCTGTTTATCGAAGATGGCGGCCCCAATGATACAGATGGTGCTGCTGACGGTACTGTAACCGACCCAAGTGGTTTGGCGACGCTCTACTTTGGCCCTCCAAGCAGTGGTAGTTCGATTACATTGAGTGCTACTGAATTGGATGCTGGTGCTTCAACTACTGCCACTGTGACAGTGACAGCAGTTGATTCCGACGGTCGCCAGTTAGAAGGTATGACAGTCACTGCAACGGCCACTATCTCCGACGCCTCTGTAAGCAGCTTTACCGATCAAGGCGAAGGTGTCTACACAGCGACATTAACACCTGGCACTACAGGTGGCAGTCTCACAGTGACGGCAACCATCAGTGATGGCGCAGACAGCACTGATGTGACCTCTGGGGCTCTGACGATTAACAAGTCTAGTGGCGGTGGTGGCTGTACTGTTGCGGTTAATCAATCACCTGATATGTCACTGCTATTGATTATGTTTATTGGACTGGCGCTGTTGTTTAGAAGAAGACTGCTAAAGCTATAAGCAAAAAAGCGTTTTAGGTTACACCTGGCCGGCTACTGCAAAGTAGCCGGCGTTGTATAAGCAGTGAAGAATTATTGGTCCATACAGCGTCTTGTAGCGCTCCATCGTATAGCCGTAAATTAATGAAGGTACAAAGGTTGCCAGAGCCCAAAGTGGGCTGTGGTTGATTAGGTGCGCCGCTGAAAATAGCAGGCTGGTAACAATATTTGCGGTGGAAATTGTTCTGTTATTAGCCGGTAATTTTTTCCCCAAAAGCGGTTGTATCACACCGCGAAACAAAACCTCTTCTGCTATTGGATAGAGCAGGGCGAAGGTAATAAAGAATTCCACAGTGTAGATATAGCTTGTCGCCTTAGTGCTATAGAGGTAGATCCATACTGGCACAGGCGCGAGTAGTAGAAATAAGAATCTCTTTTCTCTATGGAGGCGATGTATACCTGGCTGTTCGTTCATTTGATGAGCGCTTAGATATGGGTTGCTGACATTGTAAATGGCTTTATTGAGAAGACCATAGGTCAATTGCTGAAACTTTCAATAAAGACTGTCTGAATTTCGAAGGAGTTACATCCTGACGAGGTTCATGGGTTTGACATAAAAACCTTCCGATCTCTGCCAGCCCTATAGGTTTGGCATTCAATTTTGCACGTGGAAAAAAATTAAATGACTGATTATTATGCAAGGTTGCGCCAAAGCACTGCTACGCCACTATCTTTATTGGCATTGTTACTCTGCTCCCAGACAGTATTTGCCGAGGTTAATGCAAATTTTGCTGATGACCCCGATGGCTTCAAGTCACGTTATTGTGATGTCAGTGAGGGGGCTCTGGAGGGCTGTGAGGTGGAGACTCTATTTACGCCGCAGCCGGCTAGTAACTGCGATAGTTCTGTCAGATATAGCGCCGAGTCGGCACTTTCAGGTCTTACTTATGCTCTGCCCTCTGTTGGTACTCGTAATATTAACTACTTGGAAAATTCCTATGGAACCTCCTATGCGCAATTTAGCGGAAATGACAAATTGCTTTTTAATCCTGCAATCATTTTCCCAGACGAGGCCTTTTTTCTCGGGAAAAAATTAGCCGATGATCAAAAAGGAGGGCGACAGCTAGTTGATTGGGATGAGATGTCGGTCAATGAAAAAGGAACTGTCTCTTCCGAGGTCTATTTATATGATGACGGAACCCATGGAGACACTGTAGCTGAGGATGGGTATTACTCGAGAGCCTGTGTCATTCTCACTGATGGTGCTTCGCTGTTTGAGGGCGAAAACCTTGATCTGAGCATACATGAAGTCGATGGACTTAAAGTATTGAACCCTAATCTTAGGGGCACGGAAGAAATTTATCATGTCAGTGAGAATGTGCTGGCCACAAGTGGCGGTTTTTTTGTCGAAATTGGCTATGATTTTACCCATGCAAACAACAACAGTCTGACGCTGACCAATAATCCATGGGATTACTGCGTGGCCTGTAAAAGAGTGCTTACGTTGCTGGGTGAGACAGTAAATATTATGACGCTGCTGCCCAGAGATTGGTCATCGAGTGCCTGGATGCTCAGGCTCAATGACCATGCAAGAGGCGCTGGGTTTTACTATTCGGAATCATATCCCTCCTATAACTTTCCTGCAGTTAATTATGATTCGAGACCTCTGTCTGACGGCGAGGATCATTTAGAGCTTCGTGCCATTATCAATATGCCAGGCCCAGATTTTGGGAGCTTCGAACATGAATTTGAACACGCTCTTTTTGGCCAGTCTGGGTCTGAGTTTCCGACTCGAGAATTTGCAATTAATAGTCAGGATGGAATGCATCTGGACTCAGATGTTACTGCCCACAATACGTTAACGGCCGCTTTCAAAATACGCCTGTCGGGAGAGGAACAAGGCTACAAAGAAGTATGGCTATATAACGACCTCTACCCGGATGGCACTACATCGCAAATTGAAAAGGTAGGCGATAATTTCAAGTTAGTTCCCTTTAGTTCTGCTCGTAAAACGTCAGATTTATTTCTCTATATGGCGGGTCTTAAAGATAAGACTGAGGTAACTGAAACTTACTATAAGCTGGCCAACCCGGCGCTGGTAGGCTGTACTGACGAAGGTGGTCGTTATCGCTGTACGGACGATAGTGTGGTGACTGCAGAGCAGGTTTTTGCTTTTGGCATCGATGATTGGATCGGAATGTATGGGGAGTGGTCCTACGCCTATGGCGATATACCCGAGATTTACAATCTGGCTGCGATAAATTTCAGTGACCGGACCCATTCCGAAGCTGAAATTATTTATTCGTCAATTTTTTCAAGACATGCCGCAGGGCAGGATTCAGTCCTCCCCCAAATTGCAGAAATTAGACAGGTGCCGACTCTCAAAGATTTGCATTCAGGATTACTAAAGATAAATATCAATGCTGTTGAGCTATTAGGTGCATCAGTGGATTACGCTGCTATGACCAAAGCTGCACCCAGTGATTTTATAAAATCGATTTATGTTCAGGATGTCGAGGCTTATAAAGAGCTCTACTTCTCAGCTGTTAGGTTGACCACGACTAATCCTGACGGTTCAATTTGTTATGGCTGTACGGCCGGTGAAGATGAACTTACTGCCGCACTTCCAATCGTCACCTCAGCCATCAAACTGGTTGATGAGTTGCCCCATGCTTATTATGAGAGGGCGTCCTACCTGACCACTTTAGGTCGCTACGAGGAGGCTTTAGTCGACATCAATTCCGCATTTCTTCGAATCCGTGATCAGTTTCCTGATATGGAAAACTACTCTGGCCTAGGTTCCTATCTCAGCATCCTAAAATTGAGAAAGAATCTCAATGGCCTTTTGGATAAGCAGAATTTGGTGGGTTCGGACACGCGTCTTGTAGCGGAATACTCCATGATTAGTGCTTGGTACGTGATTGATCTCTATATGGAATCAGCGACTGATGACGTGGATAATATTTGCTCAATTAAGCCGGCCAATGGTTTTTATGACAAGGAGGTTTATGAGGACCCGATAAGTACATGCTTGTTTGACAATATTACGGCTGATAGCGAGAGCGAAACCCAGTATGTAGTGGATAGCGCTATGTGGAAGCTAACTGAGAGTTTCTACCGTATTGGTCTTCAATTCGAAGAGCTGTCGCGCATCGAGATGCCCAAGACGGATCAACTCTCTGCGCTAAAGCAGGCGGTGGCTATGTTTCTCCAGGGAACCAAGTTCGACGCAGATGGTAGCTCGTGGTTTTATCGATTTTTGGCGAGAAATTTGACTAGGGGATACTCCGATCTAGCTGATCAAATTAGGTTTCCGAACCTAACTGATGCAGAAGCTGAATTCGCAGTTAGTCAGTCAAAATACTGGGGAAATATAGAAACTGAAGTCATGTCCAAATGTATGGATAAGTTTTCCGGGACTTTTTATGAAAGATATTGCGGGGTGTAAATTAGGGCTGACTGTATTTCTAGACTTTTTTGTCGGAATTTGTGTGACTCAGCTTAGTTTCACTTTTGGCGACTTCCCCAACTTTCACGCGGTTTGTTTATGAAACCTATAGAAGCCAATAATATGATTAATCGATTAACTATTAGCCTACTTTTCGGTGCAGCACTCATAGTGCTGCCGGTGCTGGCAATCGCTGACACCTCATTCACTTACAACGCTGTATCTGAAGGCGCTGAAATCACCGGTTGTGATGGCAGTTGCGCTTTTGATTTGGAGATTCCAAGTACTATCGACGGCCTCAGTGTTGTCCGTATTGCCGATGCAGCTTTTACAAAAAATCAATTAGTTAGTGTTTCGATTCCCAGTGGTGTACGTAGCATTGGTGCCAGAGCCTTTGCGGAAAACCAGCTGCAGAGCGTTATTCTTCCAGAAACTCTCACCAGTATTGGGTGGTGGGCTTTTGATCAAAACGCATTAACTAGCGTCGATTTTGGTAGTCAGCTAATAGATATTGGCTGGTACGCCTTTCGCAATAATCTGTTAACCAGTGTGACTATTCCCGATGCGGTTACCAGCGTTGGTATGTCTGCTTTTGAGTCAAACGATCTGATTACAGTGAATATGGGCATTGGTGTTACCCGTATTGAGGAGAAGGCTTTTAGAGACAATGATATTGCCAACCTGAGGCTTCCTTCTGGTCTTAAAAGTATTGCGCTAAATGCATTTTCAGACAATAAATTAGTCGCTGTTGAAATTCCCGAGACGGTTATCAGTATCGGTTGGTATGCGTTTTCAAATAATTTATTAGCTGAGGTGATACTGCCTGAAAGTCTATCAGAATTGGGGAACTATTCGTTTGCCAACAATCAGTTAACCGATATCGTTTTGTCTAGTAGCCTTACGGTTATCGGTGATGGCGCGTTTAGTCAAAACCGTTTAATTGATATTGTTTTACCTGACGGGCTAACGCATATTGGTAGTTTCAGTTTTGCTGGAAATCGATTGGTTCAGTTAGTCATTCCAGATCAGTTGATCTCGCTCGGTCAAGAAGCCTTTGCTCGCAATCAATTGTCGAGCGTGACAATACCTCAAGGAATCGCCACTATTGAGGTTCAAGCTTTCGCCGAGAACGCGCTAACGAGCGTTCTGTTTTTAGGTGATCGACCCGATATTCCACTGACCCTTGAAAGTAGTATTTTCGAATCTAATACCGGACTTGTGAGTATTGTTTATTGTGCTGCTCAAAGTGGGTGGCCCGGTGATCCTATCAGCAATGGGCTGGTCAATGTAACGCTGGAAAGTGGCTGTGCTCTGGGTCTGGAATTGGGCAGCAACGATGTAGACGGCGATGGCGTTGTTAATAGCTCTGATGAGTTTCCTCTAGATGCAAATGAATCTCTCGACAGCGACTCTGATGGTGTTGGTAATAATGGCGATTTAGATGATGACAATGACTCAGTAGTCGATAGTGATGACGCTTTCCCGCTGGACTCTGCTGAAACCTTAGATACTGATTTGGATGGCATAGGTAATAACGCTGACACTGATGATGATGGCGATGGCGTTAATGACAATGCTGATGCCTTACCACTAGACTCGACTGAAACTCTTGACACTGATTTAGACGGGGTCGGCAATAATGTCGATACGGATGATGATAATGACTCTGTATTAGATGGTGATGACACTTTCCCACTTGATTCTACTGAAACAATAGATACTGATTCGGATGGCGTAGGTAACAATGCTGACCTCGATGATGATGGCGACGGTGTTAATGATGAAGGCGAGATAGCTAACGGCACACCACCATTAGTCTTTAACGGAATAGTTGGTAACTGGAGGCTGTCTAGTGCCTCTGATTCCATCAGTGTGGTTAGCGATACAGGTTATGATTTTACCAGTAGTCTTTTTGGCAACCTAGAAGATCTCGCTGACTGTTGGATGGACGACCTGTATTCGTTTGCGGCGGATGGTAGCTTTAGCAACATACAGGGACTAACTACCGCTATTTCGTCTAAGCAAGCAGAGGCAGTGGGCCTTGAAATTGGTGGTTGTTATGCGCCTATAGCGCCGCATGATGGAAGCACTAATGGATCATTTACTTACAATCCTACTGGCGAGGTTTTGGAACTGGATGGGCAGGGATCTTATTTAGTAGTAGCTGATTTTCATCAGTCTGGTTATGTGATTTCAGTCGACGATAGGGCTAAGATCTTGCTTCCTAGTGGCCAGTTTGCGGGAGATGCGCCAAATTCACGCGAGTATAGTTTGTCTGTGGTAAGTGAGGATGAGTTGCTTGTTCGGTTAGTCATGCAAAACTTTCCAGTTTCGCAACAATTTGTTAACGATTTTGTGGTTATCCAATTTAAATTGGTAAAAGACAACGATGTTGATGATGACGGGGTTGATGATGCGGATGATGCCTTTCCCTTTGATGTAGCTGAATCTATTGATACTGATGTAGACGGTATTGGCAATAACGCGGATCCCGATGATGACAATGACACAGTGCTAGACGCTGATGATGCTTTCCCGCTGGACTCTGAGGAGACACTAGATACGGATTCGGATGGAGTCGGCAATAACGGCGATGAAGATGACGATGGTGATGGCGCTTATGATGCCGCAGATGTCTTTCCTCTTGATTCTTTAGAACAGATAGATACAGATGCAGATGGTGTTGGTGACAATAGCGATGCGTTTCCCTTAGATACAACTGAGACTTTGGACAGTGACGGCGACGGTGTGGGTGATGAATCTGACGTATTCCCTCTGGATGAAAATGAATCTCTGGACAGCGACTCCGATGGTGTGGGTGACAATAGCGACGCTTTGCCTTTAGATGCGACTGAGACTTTCGACAGTGACGGCGACGGTGTAGGTGATGAATCTGACGTATTCCCGCTGGATGCGAATGAATCTCTGGACAGCGACTCCGATGGTGTGGGTGACAATAGCGACGCTTTGCCCTTAGATGCGACTGAGACTTTCGACAGTGATGGCGACGGTGTGGGTGACAATAGCGATGCGTTTCCCTTAGATGC
>Ga0307488_10000361_pt1 | contig 36525 bp, 36 predicted proteins | sample SB02metaG_FD_202248 | JGI IMG/M metagenome (GOLD analysis project Ga0307488, IMG submission 202248) | Sea-ice brine microbial communities from Beaufort Sea near Barrow, Alaska, United States - SB 0.2 | ecosystem: Environmental > Aquatic > Marine > Coastal | place: USA: Alaska | collected... | reverse complement strand
GTGAAAGGTAACATGATAGATCAAATAGCTACAATATCTACTAACAACGATCCTGAACTTGGTAAAATTATAGCAGATGCTTTTAGAGCAGTGGATAACACAGGTGTAGTAATGATGGAAACGTCGGCTAATGGTAAAACAGAAGTTGAAGTCGTTGATGGTGTTCAGTATAATAAAGGACTGACAAACTCTCATTTCGTTACAAACCTTCAGTCAAAAACCGCTGAACTTGAAAACCCTTTAGTATTATTAATAGAATCTCCAGTAGATACTATCAGACAAATACAATCAGTGTTAGAGTACGTAATAAAAAACAATAAACCTTTGCTTATTATAGGCGATTTAGATCAAGGTGTTTTATCTGCTCTAGCTATGAACAAAATGAAGGGTAACATAAAGGTAAACGTTATCGATGCACCTACATTTGGAATTAGTAAGAAAGAAGTCTTAGATGACTTATCTCTACTAACAGGTGCTACAATTATAAATGAAGACTTAGGAGACGATATGGATATGATCCAAGTAGAACACCTAGGATCTTGCTTAAAAAGTGTTACTTCTCACGAAGAGACTGTAATACAGGTTGGTGAAGCATCTGAAGAGATACTTGACATAATCAAAGGAATTAAAGATGAATTATCTAAAGATAATTTACAAGCTTATCAAATAATCAAGTTAGAGAAAAGACTAGCAATGCTAGCCGCTAAAATAGCTATCGTTAAAGTTGGTGCTAACTCTGATATTGAATTAAAAGAAAAAACAGATAGAGTTGAAGATGCTATCTGCGCTACTAAAGCAGCAATCAAAGAAGGTATTGTACCTGGTGGAGGAATTGCTTTATTAAATGCATCGGAAAAAATAGTTGCTAAATCAGAGGGTGAGACATTATTGCTAGAAGCCGTTAGAGCGCCTTTTAAAACAATATTAGAAAACGCTGGTATAAACAACTATGAATTTCCAAAAGGTAAAGGAAAAGGTCTTAATGTGGTTACAGGGAAAATGGTTAATATGATTAAATCAGGTATTATCGATCCCTTACTTGTTACAAAAAGCGCGTTAGTAAATGCAGCTTCAGTAGCTACTACTATTTTATCAACAGATTGTGTAATCAATAATTTGAGAATCGATGAAAGCAGTAGGTAGAAATATAATTATAAGAAAACTAAAAGAAGGGACTACCATTACAAAAGGTGGTCTCTTACTTGCAGAAACTCAAAGAGAAGATATTAGATACACTGAAGCTACTATAGTTTCACTAGGTGATGAAGCTGCTGCAACTGGCTTAGAGGATAATGGTAAAATATTTTTTGATAGGCATGCGGGACATAAGATTGAAGTAAATAAAGAAACTTATCATGTTATAAAATTACAAGATGTAGTTGTTGTTCTATGAGAAAGCTAGATGCAAGGGATATAAAAGATTTAAACCTGCTAAAGCACTACAGAATAATAAGAAGATGGGCTTGTAAGAACAACGATCTTAATGATGCTGATTTAGAATTGTTAATCTACTTTGATTGTATGGAGTTTTTCACAAAACAAGATTTCAAAATGGGTAGTTATTCTTATAGTTGGGACAACAGAAGATGGAATAGATTATTGCAAGAAGGCTGGATAGTTGTGTGGCGTAATAGAAACAGAACTACTCAGAAATATAATATATACAAAGTAAGTTTTAAGTGTAAACAACTTATAGCTAGGATGTATAGAATTATGCTTGGACAAGAAGATATACCAACAACTAAAAGATTCAATAAAATTATAGCTGGTAATTCATATACTGATAAAGTATTGACAGTGGCTATAGATAATGTTAACAAAGATAAAAGTAGATAATATGACACAACAAATAGATCCAATGACAGGTATGCCAATGGCAAACCCTCAGCAACAACCACAGCAACAAATGCCAGCTAACATGCAAGGCGGACGTCCTCAAAATTTTATAACTCAACCTCAACAGCAAATTGGTCAGAGTGTTTTTGGTGGTCAATCACTACCTGCTCCTCTTTACAAGATGGATCCAGATTACAATGGAGAACCTGGTGTGCAACAAGAAGATTTCGAACAATTTTAAAATATACACTATGAAAGATAAAAAAGCAATGTTTGGCAAAGCACAATTACAAGGGCAAGTAGGTGAGAACGCTGTTTGGGATGGACCGTTGAATACAACAGGTTTTCCAATGGGAAAAGGATCTAGTTCAGGAACTTATGGTATGGAAATATCTAAAGCTAGCTGTGGATGTGATTCTTACAAGCTACCTATTACTCAACGAGCTAAAGGTCAAATGTAATGAACCTTGAGGATATCAAATTATACACACTCAGTATAGGTACTATGGCTATAACTATGACACACATAGATAGTTTATTAAAAATTACGCTACTACTGATAACTATAGGTTATACAGTACATAAATGGATTCATTTAAAGAAAAAAAATTAACATGCCATATATTCAGCCAGACTCATCACCTTTCCTAAGAGTTCGTAAAACAACTAAAGGAAAAGGTCGAAACTTTCGAACAACTGGAGAAGGAGCTGGTATGACATCTGCTGGTGTTAAAAAGTACAGGAAACAAAACCCTGGAAGTAAACTTAAAACAGCTGTAACAGGTAAAGTTAAAAAAGGTAGTAAAGCTGCCGGCAGAAGAAAATCTTTTTGCGCTAGGTCCAAAGGATGGAAAGGTGAGAGAGGATTAGCTGCAAGAAGAAGATGGAAATGTTAATCAATAAATAAATATAAAATGAACAAATCAAGAAAAAGAATTTCACAAGACGAATCTCGTAACGCTATTGCTGATTCTAAATCATCAAGTGCATCTGTAAGAAAAGACGGTAAGTACGAAGCTAAGCAGGCTGTAAAAGAAGCAGCGGGGGAAGGGCCTTACATGTATGGAAAAAGCAAAGGACCACACATGGAGTCTAACCAACAGGAAAAAAGCAACTTATTAAATGATAATCCTATAGCTTCTAGAGCATCTGGTTCTTGGATGTCAAAGCACTCTAAAGGAGGAATGTAAAAAAAAACAGTAGAGATCTGTTATAAAACTCAAAATGCCACACACTAACTTAACACTAACACTAACAAAAATGGCAAAATTTATTAAATTTAACTGTACTGCAGCTGCAAACCAGCCAACAGTATTAATTGCGATTGATCAAATCGCAGCGGTAACAACTAACGGAGGTGGAACTGCAACAACTATTCAATTAAACACTAGCGCAACTGCAAACTGGGTTATCACTCACTCTGTAGCATTAGCAGCGGGTGTAGCTAATAACTCTGTAGTAGAAGCAATCTACAAAGCTATGGGAGCTAATCCAGGAGGTATTGTATCTACTGTAGGATCGCCTGTGCTTGTATTACAAGCTCCAGCAGCACAAACTGGCTCTGGTAGACAGGTAGTAACTACGCCTCAAACATATGTGACATATACACAAAATGCTTGGACTGCCTAATTAATTAAATATCCACAGAGCCTAAAAATTCTGTGGTATTTTTAAATTATCTTTATGAAGACAACAAAAACTGGATACTTAAAAAATAGCCCTGACGTAAATAATTCTCAAAACAAGGTTATGGGAAATAAGATTACAATGAAAGGAGTAGAGTTCAAAGTTTTAGGGGTTGACAATAACGGGTATGCAAAGACAATGTATCCAGGATACGATTATATTTTTCCTGGAGCTAAATACGTAATAGAAACACCTATAAAGTAATATGGCTTATAAAATGAAAATGGGTAAGTTATCTATTGACAACACTCCTATATACCAAATGGATACAGACGAAGGTGTTATGGGTCAAGCTAATAAAAATGGTTCTATAATAGTAGATAAAAACTTAAGTCCACTAGAGCAAGAAGATGTAGTTAGACACGAAAGAGTTCATTTACAGCAAATGGGACTTGAAAAAGATGAATCGGGTAAATATAGAGATGATCTAGATTATGATGATAAATTCGTTTATTGGAAAGGTAAAAAATATCCAAGATCTGCTATGAATGACGGGGATAAAAACTCGCCTTGGGAAGTAGAAGCTTATAAAGCAAATAAGCTGAAATACACGTAATAATACAAGTATACAAATCAAATCTAATTAAATGAAAAAATTACTATTACTACTAGCATTAATATCGACATTGTTATTAAATGCTCAAATAAACAAAATGGAAGGTTCTTGGGTAAGTGAAACATCTTCATATGTTATGACTATCATAACTGATGACTCTAAACCAGTTAAAGTGTTTAACACTAGCTTTTCTGAAAATGATTTTATAGAAGAATACATTGTAAGTAGCAATGGAGAAACCTTTACAACTAAACTACATAATCCAGATAACGGGTACTACGTTGATATTAAATACATTTTAAAAGATTCAAACACAATGATATGTGAATATACTGGTGACTTAAATAAAACCGTTACCGTTAAAAAATTATCACATTTTTATATAGACTTAACAACAAACAAATAAATATTATGGCTTACAAACAAAATGCAGGACGTGGTCCAATGCCAAAAACAGGCGCAGGAGTTCCTTCCGCTTTATTACAAAAACCACCAAAACCAAGAGCGTACGGCCTTGGCGAGGACATACCTGCCAGCGCGTACAACGAAGATGAGCAAATGAGTGGAAGCAGAAGAGCTTATCAAAATCAAAGCTCAACTGGAAATCTTGGAGACGAGCTTAACTACCAACAAAAAAATGTTTACAGCGATAGGTCTAAATTAGAAGGCAGTTATAGAAAAAACACTGCTGGCGCAAAATCTAGCTTAGACTCCCAAGAATTAAGATCAGGAGGATTTAGAGGAAGTAACAGTCTTCCTTTTGTAACGAGTACAGCTACTATAAGAAATCCTAGAACTGGCGCAAATATACTAGACACAGCAGGAAGGATGGATGAAAAAAGTGGGGGACAATATTTAAAGGATTTTGCTAAAAAGACGAAAGAAGGCTCAAAAGGAACTCCTCTTAAGCCTAAAGGTTTAGTAGATATGTCTACTAAAACTGCTTTAATGCAACGAACAGATGAAAAAAAAGGAAAACCAGGATTTATCACTAAAAAAAACCCGAATCTTTCTGAATCAGAAAGAAATCTAATATCAGATAACAGAGTTAATGAAAAAAGTTGGAAGGGAATTCTTAAAGACAGAACTCCAGAAACTTTTGATGCAAGACATTTAGCTGCAGCTAAAACGCAGAGAAACAGGGATTCTACTTATATTGTTAACAATAGGGTTACTAGAAAAAACAGTAAAAGTAGTACTAGCTCTATGGCGTTTGTTAAACCAGAGGATCAAGAAAATAAAATAAAAGGGTTGAGTGAACCGAGTAAATATAGAAAAAATTCTTTTAAAAGAGGAAAAGATGGTAACGTTGTAGTAAGAGGGCAATTTGATAATCATTATTATAGTGATTACTAAACGTAGAAATTATAAATGAAAAAAATATTTGCATGGCTTACAGGTGGCGTTATTAAAGAGATTGGTAACGTCATTGATAAGCTTACAACAACTGAAGAAGAGAAGCTTGAAATAAAAAAACAAGTTCAAATCATTCTTGAAGAAGCTGACAATAATGCTCAGCAGCAAGTAACAGACCGTTGGAATGCAGATATGAATTCTGACAGTTGGTTAGCTAAAAACATTAGGCCTTTAGTTCTAGTGTTTTTAACATTTGTATTTAGCTTATTAGCTTTTACAGATGGTAATATAGGCGATTTTAAAATAGCAAAAGAATACATACCAATATTTCAAACATTATTGGTTACCGTTTACGGGGCTTATTTCGTGGGAAGAACTTGGGAAAAGGCAAAATCAATAATTAAAAATAAATAAATAAACATGGGACAATTCGGAAATCAACCTGATTTTATCACGCATGACATTAAAGCAGTAACTCCTGTTTTAGCAGCTAATATAACCGCAGCTAATTCTTTAAATGGTTCGGTTATATACGTAGGAACTAGTGCTCCTGGAAACCTTCAGATTATACCTGTAGGAGCTGTAGGGCCAAGCACTATAAGCGCGCTTTCTTCACCTGGATACGTTGGATCTGGCGGATCTGGATACACTACTGACGAATATGAGGTTTCAGGCGGTAGTGGTACTAATATGACTTTGTCGGTAACAACAGTTAACGGGGTTGTAGTTAGTGTAAACGAGATAACTTCTGAAGGAATCGGATACTTAAACGGAGATTTAATTACTATAGACGCTACTGGAAGTGGCCTACCTGGAGATGATAAAGCTGTATTTAGAATAGAAGCAGCGCCAGGATTGCCAACAATAGCGCAAGCTGTTACTTTTACAAATGTTATTCAAGGAGAGTGGTTTCCAGTAGTTGTAGATTATGTTTTATCTGATGCAACAACTGTTACTAACTTAGTGGCGGGTAAATAATAAAAAACAAGTAACTATATTAATATAAATTAATTAAATCAAATCAAATGAAAAAAATCACAGAAGAACAATTAAAAACTATTCAGGATCAGCAGTCTAAATTACAAGCGGCTTTTATCGATATTGGTTTTATTGAGAGTAGAAAGCATGAAGCATTACATATTCAAATGCGAGCTGCAGAGGCTTTAGAAACAACTAAAAAAGAATTAGAAAAAGAGTATGGACAAGTTAACATTGATCTAACTGATGGTAGTTACACTCTTATTGAGAAAAATGAATCTGCAAGCACTTTAGAAAAAGTATAATGAGTTCTATTGTAAGAAAGATCAGTATAGGTTCCGATTATAAAAACGATGCCATGCATTATGCAGTTGGGCAAAACGTTTATGGCGGACATACTATTTCAGCTATACTACACGATCAAGAATCAAACTCTTACAGCATATACATTAAAAAAGAAGATGAGGTAATGCCTTGGAAGAAATTTAATTCTAACATGGCAATATCTGTTGAATACGATTTAGAGTATTAATGAAGAGCTTGTACGACTTCATCATCAAGCCACTTGGTGATAGATATGAAAATGAGATAAAGATTGGTGACAAAACTTTGGTTTTAAATACTAAAATAGAAAGTTTTAAATCTGTTAACAATTTAGCAGTTGTAGTAGAAACGCCAAAAGCATTTAAAACAAGTATACAAAAAGGAGATATAGTATTAATACACCACAATGTTTTTAGAGTATTTTACGACATGAAAGGTGTGAAAAAAAATAGTAGATCATATTTTAAAGATGATTTATATTTCTGTGCTGTAGATCAGATATACTTGTATAAAAATACAGAGGATTGGAAATCATTTGGAGACAGATGTTTTGTAATGCCTCTAAAAAATGAAGACATTCTAACGAACGATAAAGAGCAAAAGCTTATTGGTATACTAAAGTATGGTAATAAGTCCTTAGAAGCGCTTAAAATCAACCCAGGAGATGTTGTAGGGTTTACTCCTAACAGCGAATGGGATTTTATCGTCGACGAGCAAAGAGTTTTCTGTATGAAATCTAATGATATTGTAATCAAATATGAACACCAAGGAAACCAAGTTGAGTATAATCCAAGCTGGGCACATCGCGATAGCGGAATTAGTTAAAGTAGCTAAAGAACTTATTGTAGATTCAGATGATGACTTAACAGCGGACAAGCTTAAAAACGCAGCTGCCACTAAAAAATTAGCAATATTTGATGCTTTTGAAATACTTAAACGTATAGATGAAGAAGACAATATTCTTAACGAGAAACCTAAAGAAGCTAAAGAAGAAAAAGCTTTTAAAGGGTTTGCTGAAGGTAGATCTAAGTAATGTACAAGCAGTCATTATACAAAATTTTACCTAACCACGTTAAAACCAAGATCTTAAATAGAAACAATAAGTTTAAGAAGTGGAAATACGGTTATGATGAAGATCATGATATGGTGGTTATTAGTAAAACCGGGGAGATAGGAGATATTTATGAAATACAAAATCTAATAATAGCTTTACCAAAAGCTACTGACGTAGTTAAGAGTGAAGGTAACAAATGGGAAGCCGCTGAGTATCCTAAAGAATTAAAAAATATTAAAACTGTTTTTGATTGGAAGAATTACTCTGAACAATTTAAAGAAAAATGGTATGACTATATTGAAGAAGAATTTCAAAGGCGTGAAAAAGGTTATTGGTTTTTTAACAAAGACAAGCCTACTTATATTACTGGTACTCAGTACATGTACTTGCAATGGTCCAAAATTGATATTGGGAAGCCAGATTTTAGAGAGTCCAATAGATTATTCTATTTATTCTGGGAAGCTTGCAAAGCAGACAAAAGATGTTATGGTATGTCATATCTCAAGAACAGACGTTCAGGATTTTCATTCATGGCGTCAGGGGAGGCTGTTAACATGGCAACCATATCAAGCGATTCACGGTTTGGGATTTTGTCCAAATCTGGAGCCGATGCGAAGAAAATGTTCACAGATAAAGTTGTACCCATTAGTGTTAACTACCCGTTTTTCTTTAAACCGATTCAGGACGGAATGGACAGGCCCAAGACGGAACTTGCCTATCGTGTACCCGCATCCAAGCTTACCCGTAGAGGACTCGATTCAAAAGTACAAACGGAAACGCTCACGGGTCTTGATACCACGATTGACTGGAAAAACACGGGCGATAATGCCTATGATGGAGAGAAACTCAAACTACTCGTCCACGATGAGAGCGGTAAGTGGGAAAGGCCAAACAACATCCTCAACAACTGGAGGGTTACCAAAACAACGTTAAGATTAGGTTCTAGAATTATTGGAAAGTGTATGATGGGATCAACCTCAAATGCTTTAGATAAAGGTGGTGAAAACTTTAAAAAACTATACCATGGATCAGACGTTACAAAGAGAAACCGCAACGGGCAGACTAGCTCAGGACTCTATTCTTTGTTCATACCTATGGAATGGAACTACGAGGGATACATTGATTCTTATGGGTTTCCTGTATTCGATACACCCAAAAAAGAAGTTATAGATGTATTCGGAGATAAGATAACACTAGGTGTTGTAGAGTTTTGGAAGAATGAAGTAGAAGGATTAAAAGATGATCAAGACGGGTTAAATGAATTTTATAGACAATTTCCAAGAACTGAAGAGCATGCATTCAGAGACGAAGCTAAAGAGTCTTTATTTAACCTGGCGAAAATATACGAACAAATAGATTATAATGTTGACTTAAAAAACACATCGGTGGTTACTACAGGTACTTTCCAATGGCATGACGGTAGGCTAGATTCAAGAGTTATATTTATACCAAATAAAGATGGTAGGTTTAAAATATCTTGGGTTCCACCTGTTAATCTACAAAATCGAGTGATAGTAAAGAATGGAATTAAATATCCAGGTAATGAACACTGTGGAGCATTTGGTTGTGACAGTTATGATATATCAGGTACAGTTGACAAGAGAGGCTCTAATGGAGCTTTAGCCGGTTTAACTAAATTTAGCATGGAAGATGTTCCGCCTAATCATTTTTTTTTAGAGTATATAGCTAGACCTCAAACTGCTGAGATATTTTTTGAAGATGTGCTAATGGCTTGTGTGTTTTATGGCATGCCAATATTATGCGAAAACAACAAACCTAGATTACTTTATCATTTTAAAAGAAGAGGTTATAGAGGTTTTTCAATGAATAGACCTGACAAGGTTTGGAATAAATTATCGGTAACAGAAAAAGAAATAGGAGGAATACCAAATTCTAGTGAAGATATAAAGCAAGCTCACGCTTCCGCAATAGAAACATACATAAATTCCTACGTTGGTAAAACACAAGAAGGGTACGGCAGCATGTACTTCCAAAGAACGTTAGAAGACTGGGCTAAGTTTAATATAAATAATAGGACTAGTCATGATGCTTCCATAAGTTCTGGGTTGGCTTTAATGGCTTGTAACAAGAATAGGTACACTCCGGTTTTTAAGCAAGTTAAAACAATTACACCATTAGGGTTTAAAAAATACGATAACAAAGGAGAGTTCTCAAAAATAATAAGATAAATGATTTATACAAATTCAAATAGCACTTTTCCAAGCCAGGTAGTTTCTGATGAAGAGAAACAAAGCTACGAATACGGTCACGCTGTAGGAAGAGCAATAGAGAACGAATGGTTTAGAGGAGATACAGGAGGAGCCTCTGGAGGTCGATTTGCTAGTAATTGGCAATACTTCCATAATTTAAGACTGTACGCTAGAGGAGAACAATCAGTTAGAAAATATAAAGACGAGTTATCTATAAATGGTGATTTGTCTTATCTTAATTTAGATTGGAAGCCAATTGCTGTTTTATCTAAGTTTGTTGATATCGTTGTAAATGGTATGACTGACAAAGGTTATAAAATAAGATCTTATGCTTCAGATCCTTACGCTGTTAAACAAAGGACAGACCACGCTACCGCTATAGCTGAAGATGCTTTTGCAGCAAAATTAATAGCTGAAACAAATGCAGAGCTTGGTATTGATTTAAGAAGAACTACGATACCTTCAGGAGATTTACCTAAAGACAAAGAAGAGCTTGATCTTCATATGCAGTTGAATTACAAACAAGCTATAGAAATAGCTGAAGAAGAGTTAATTGAAAACGTTTTTAGCTTTAACAAGTACGAACAAACAAAGAAAAGAATAGCGTACGATTTAACTGTTTTAGGTATTGCTTGTAGTAAAACTGGTTTTAATTTAGCTAATGGAATTACTGTAGACTATGTAGATCCAGTTGATATTATATATTCTTATACAGAAGATCCTAATTTTGAGGACATATATTATGTAGGTGAAGTTAAAAGCATAAGTTTACAAGAGTTAAAGAAAGAATTTCCTTATTTAACTGACAGTGAATTAGAAAAAATACAAAAATACCCTGGAGATATAAATTATACTAGAACACCTAGAGGTCAAGATAATGACAATAACAATGTTCAAGTTCTTTATTTTGAATACAAAACGTATTCAGATCAAGTTTGGAAGATTAAGCAAACAGAGCAAGGTTTAGAAAAGTCTCTTCAAAAACCAGATACTTATAATCCGCCAGAAAACGACAACTTTAATACAGTAAGTAGATCAATAGAGGTCTTATATAGCGGAGCTAAGATACTGGGACACGATCAAATGCTTAAATGGGAGTTGGCTGAAAACATGACAAGACCATACAGCGACCAAACAAAAGTTGCTATGAATTATAGTATATCTGCGCCTAGAATGTATCAAGGTCGTATAGAATCCATAGTTAGTAAAACTATAAGTTTTGCAGACATGATTCAAATAACGCACCTAAAGATACAACAAGTACTACAGAAGTTAGTTCCTGATGGTGTATTTGTGGATGTAGATGGTTTGGCTGAAGTTGATCTAGGTAACGGTACAAATTACAACGCTCAAGAAGCTTTAAACATGTACTTCCAAACTGGTAGTATAGTTGGTAGATCTTTAACTCAAGATGGCGATCCAAATAGAGCTAAGATACCAATCCAAGAATTACAAAGTTCTTCTGGTATAAGTAAAATACAAGCGCTTATAACTACTTACCAGTATTATCTTCAAATGATTAGGGATGTAACTGGATTAAACGAAGCTAGAGATGGTAGTCAACCAGCTAAAGACTCTCTTGTAGGTTTACAAAAATTAGCAGCAGCTAATTCTAATGTAGCTACTAAACATATCTTACAATCATTAATGTATATAACTACAAAAACAGCAGAGAACATTAGTTTAAGAGCGGCAGATATGATAGCGTTTCCTTTAACTAAGAATGCTTTAATGAATTCTATAAGTTCTTTTAACGTAGATACTTTACAGCAGGTTGAATCATTAAATTTACATGAATTTGGTATATTCCTTGATTTAGAACCAGAAGAAGAAGATAAACAAGCTTTAGAGCAAAATATTCAAATAGCTCTGCAAAATGGAGGTATTGATTTAGAAGACGCTATAGATATTAGAGAAATATCTAATTTCAAATTAGCTAATCAAATGCTTAAAGTAAAAAGAAAAGCAAAAGCTGAAGCTATGCAGCAGCAAGCTCAACAAAATATACAAGCGCAAGCTCAAGCAAATGCACAGCAAGCTGAACAAGCAGCTATGTCAGAGGTTCAAAAGCAACAAGCCTTAACGCAGAGTAACCTGCAGCTTGAGCAAGGAAAGTCACAGTTTGTTATACAGAGACTTCAAATAGAAGCTGATCTTAAGAAGCAATTAATGGCTGAAGAGTTTAACTACAGCATGCAACTAGCTCAGATAAAAGCTAATACCGAAGGATCGAAGGAGAAAGAAATAGAAGACAGAAAAGACGAAAGAACTAAAATACAAGCAACTCAACAATCTGAGTTGATATCACAAAGACAAAATGATTCATTACCAACAAATTTTGAGTCAGCCGGAAATGATACCCTCGAAGGTTTCGGACTAGATAACTTCTAGTACTATCAAAATTAACTATTTAATTATATTATATCATGGAAGAAGCAACTAAACAGGAAGGTGAGTTTTCTTTAAAAGGAAAAAGCACTAAACCTAAACAGTTAAATCAAGAAGCTCCGGCTGTAACAAAGGTTAGTATTAAAGAACCTGTGTTAGAAAACAAAGAAGAAGTTACTAAAGTAGTAATTCCTAACGACGCATTAAAACCTGAAGAAAATGCCATTCAAGAGCAAGAAGCAGAGAAACCTGTGTTACGCACAGAACAACCCGAAATGGGATTGCAAGAAGTGGGACAAGGAGACAAAGGGTCCGCTGAAGATGTTATTACCAAGCTCACGCCTTTACAAGAAGTAACTGACGAGGAAATAAAGCAAGTAACTAAAGAAGCTCAAGAGGCCGTAAGAGATGAAAAGATCTTAGGTAGAAAACTACCAGAAAATGTTGAGAAACTAGTAAACTTCATGGAAGATACTGGGGGAACAGTTGAGGATTACGTTAGATTAAACGCTGACTATTCTACAGTTGATGAAACTCAATTATTAAGAGAGTATTATAAAAAAACAAAACCTTATTTAGATGCTCAAGACATGGATATAATCTTAGAAGATTATGAATATGATGAAGATTTAGACGAGGAAAGAGATATACGCAAGAAAAAAATTGCGTTTAAAGAAGAAGTTAATAAAGCTAGAAACTTTCTAGAGGAAACTAAGAGTAAATACTACGATGAGATCAAGTTGAGACCAGGCGTAACTCAAGACCAACAGAAAGCAACTGACTTTTTTAGCCGATATAACGAAGAGCAGAAAGTAAACACTGTCAAACAGGAGAATTTTAAAGATGCCACTAACAAACTTTTCAATGACGATTTCAAAGGTTTTGATTTCAACGTAGGAGAAAAGAAATTTAGATACGGTGTTAAAAATCCTTCAGCGGTAGCTGAGCAACAATCAGATATTACTAACTTTATTGGGAAGTTCCTAAACAAAGAAGGAGAAATAGCTGATGCAAAAGGTTACCACAAAGCTTTGTATGCTGCTAGAAATGCTGACACAATAGCTCAACACTTTTACGAACAGGGTAAAGCCGATCAAGTTAAAGAGGTTGTAGCTAAATCTAAAAACATTACAACAGAATCAAGGAAAACATCCACTGGTTCAGAGTTTGTAAATGGCTGGAAAGTAAAAGCAGTTAACGGCAACTCTACTTCTTCAAAACTAAGTATTAAAAAGAATAAATTTAACTAAAAAACAATTATTATGAGTTTAACTCCACAATTCGGTTCAATTCAACCGAGTCAATTACAACAACCTTTACAGAGTAATTACCTCCAATTTAACGGAGCTGGTGCTGGCGCAAACAACTTTGCACAACAGTATTTACCTGAAATTTATGAACAAGAAGTAGAGCGTTATGGAAACAGGACGTTATCTGGTTTCTTAAGAATGGTTGGCGCTGAAATGCCAATGACGTCTGATCAAGTAATTTGGTCTGAACAAAATAGATTACACATCTCTTACAACGGAGTTTCTGTTGCTGCGAATGTTGTGGCTGCTGGTGCAACTACAAACGTTATTGCTGTAGCTGCTGCTGATACAAATGTTATATCTGTAAACGATACCGTAGTACTTTTAAATCCCGCAAACGGAGCTGAGTCTAAAGCTATCGTAACTGCTTCTGTACCTGGTGCTGGTGGTAACTTTACTGTACAATCTTATGACAATGCAGGTCTTGTTGGTAACTTAGTTGCTGGTGCAGTAGCTTTAGGAACAGGTATCAAGGTATTTGTATACGGTTCTGACTATGCTAAAGGATCTAACATTGCTACAGGAGCTAGAGTATCAGTTACTCCATCTTTCACACAATATTCTAACTCTCCTATTATATTAAGAAATCAGTATACAATTTCTGGTTCTGATATGTCACAAATTGGATGGGTAGAAGTTGCTACTGAAGACGGAACATCTGGATACTTATGGTATTTAAAAGCTGAATCTGAAACAAGATTACGTTTTGAAGACTATTTAGAAATGAGTATGGTAGAAGCTGAGTACAGCCAATTAGGAACTAATGCAACAAACCCTGGATCACAAGGTTTATTTGCTGCTATCCAAACTCGTGGAAACGTAGAAGTAGGATTTACTGCTGCTGCTGGATTAGACGAATTTGATGCTATCTTAAAGAACTTAGACACACAAGGAGCAATTGAAGAGAACATGTTATTTTTACAAAGACAAACGTCTTTAGATTTTGACGATATGTTAGCTTCTATTTCTGGTGGATTCGCTGGAGGTACTGCTTTTGGTTTATTCGAAAATTCAGAAGAAATGGCTTTGAACTTAGGATTCTCAGGATTTAGAAGAGGTTCTTATGACTTTTACAAAACTGACTGGAAATACTTAAATGACGCATCTACTCGTGGAGCTTCAACTGGTATATCTTCTGTTGAAGGAGTATTAGTACCTGCTGGAACATCTACAGTATATGATCAAATTTTAGGAACTAACATTAGAAGACCTTTCTTACACGTAAGATATAGAGCGTCTGCATCTGATGATAGACGTATGAAATCTTGGTTAACTGGTTCTGCTGGTGGAGCAACAACATCTACTTTGGATGCAATGGAAGTAAACTTCCTATCTGAAAGATGTTTAGTAACTCAAGCTGCTAACAACTTTGTATTATTCAAAGGAATCTAAAAGATTCAAAATTAATGTAGTAATTACCCTCGTTAAAACTACGGGGGTAACTATTACTCTTATGTGACATTAGCTAGTATATATTATAGTAACAGGCTATTGTCATTAAATAAACATTTATATTATATCATATTATGGCTACAAAAGCACAAGCTAAAAAAGTTGAGGTAGCGCCTCAAGTTAAAGCACAACCTGTTAAGGCTGCTCAGCCAAGTAAACCAACTTGGGAAATTAAAGATAGAATTTATTATTTAAGAGGCAATAAAAGCCCTCTTACTCTAACAGTACCGTGTCGTCACACTAGAAAGCATCCGCTATTATATTTTGACAAGATCACTGGTGTACAAAGAGAAATAAGATACGCTACTAATCAATCATCTCCGTTAGTAGACGAACAAAAAGGAGAATGCACATTAGGTCACATACAGTTTGCTGATGGTGATTTAAGAGTGCCAAAAGAAATGCAAAACCTGCAAAAGCTACTTTCAATATATCATCCTTTAAAAGGAAGAATATTTGAAGAGTTTAGCGCTGCTGAAGAAGCTGAAGACGATTTAGATGTATTAGATCTTCAAATTGATGCTTTATTATCTGCTAGAGAAATGGAAATAGATCAAGCTGAAGCTATCATGAGGGTAGAACTAGGATCTGGGGTTAGTAAGATGAGTTCTAAGGAACTTAAAAGAGATTTACTATTGTTTGCTAAGAACAATCCAACACTATTCTTAGATCTAGCTAATGATGAAAACGTTCAACTTAGAAATGTAGCTATTAGAGCTTCGGAATCTGGTATTATAGTATTGTCTCAGGATCAAAGAACATTTACTTGGGCTTCAACTGGAAGAAAACTAATGACAGTTCCTTTCGATGAGAATCCTTACTCTGCAATGGCTGCTTACTTTAAAACCGATGAGGGTGTAGAAGTTTTTAGGTCAGTGGAGAAAAACTTGAAATAACATGTAATATTAATATAGGGCTCGTTTACTCGGGCCTATATTATAATAAATAAAAAAAATGGCAATAAACGTAGATACAGTATATAAAACTGTCTTGTTAATACTAAACAAAGAACAGCGTGGCTATATGACACCACCTGAATTTAACAGGATAGCTACTCAGGTTCAGTTAGACATATTCGAACAATATTTCGAGGATTTAAACCAACAACTACGAGTGCCACAAGCAGACGTTGACTATGCTGATAGACAAATGGCTATAGATGAAAAAATATCTATATTTAAAACTACAGGCAATGCAACGCTTAATACAGCAATAGCAAATAATCCTTACTGGGATTTACCAACAGTTGATATATACGGTACTCAAATCGTTTATAATCAGCTAACACCGTTGACAGTTGGTCAAGCTAGTTTCTACAAATTAGGAACTGTAACATATCAACCTACAGTTGGTCTACCTACAGAACTTCAAAGACTTCCTAGAAACGAGTTTTACAACATACAAAAATCAAACCTCACGGCATCTACGCTAAGATTCCCTACGTATTTGTACGAAAACAATAAATTATTTATAAGACCTACTACTGTAGCCGCTGACACCGTATCTGTAGATTTCTTAAGAAAGCCACTAAATGTTCAATGGGCTTTTACTCTTGGACCTGGAAACAGTTATATATTCAATAGTGCTGGTGGTGGTGGTTCAGTTAACTTTGAGTTGTCTTCTACGGAGCAAACAAGTGTTATATTAAAAGTATTACTTTATGCTGGTATAGTTATAAGAGATCCTCAAATTGTTCAAGCAGCATCACAACAAATCCAACAAGAAGAAATAAATCAAAAAAGTTAATAAATGGGACTTATAACAGAAACTAATGAACAGTATTATGCAGGTTCTCAAAAATTCCTAGCAGCAACAGCTTTAGGTGGGCAAGCTTTTACAACCACTTTCGATACTGAATTGGTTTTCGGGGGTGCAACTGCGTGGAATCCATTAGACACAAACTACGCTTTAAATAATTTTAAACTATATACAGCGGCGCCAGGTGTTTTAACTTATACAGAGTATATTAATGCTTTTACTGTTGTAGGTAATACTATAACTATAACAGCTGCAGTCGCTTTAAACACAAGTGTAGTTGTTCAATTAAAAAGATTAGACGGAGGTAACTATGGAAATAGAGATGCTGTCGGAGAAGCTGTTGAAGAAAACTATGATAGTTATGCTTATACTGCTTTATCTGAAATAATAAATAATTTTATAATAGCTTACGTTGGTAACGGAAAACTTATACCTAGTGCAAAGAGAACAGATATAATATTCCATGCTAAAAGAGCTATGCAGGAATTTAGCTATGACACTCTACAAAGCACTAAGTCTCAAGAGTTAAACGTACCTCCTAGTTTGAGTGTCGTTATACCTCAAGATTATGTTAACTATGTTAAAGCTTCTTGGATAGATGCTTTAGGTGTTAAAAGACCTATATATCCTGCAAATAACTTAACTATTAATCCTGGGGCAATGCCTTTGCAAGACAGTGTTGGAGTTCCAACTCAAGACAACTTTGGTGAAAACTTAGAGGGAACATCGATAACAGAAGCTAGATGGGCTTCCGCTAATGATAACATAGTAAATGGTAATTTAACACCTCAACTATATAATGATCAATTCGATTCTCTTAGGTGGGAAGAATTTGGCATGGGTTACGGTCAGCGTTACGGTATGGATCCTCAATATGCGCAATCAAATGGATGGTTTACTATAAATCATAGAGAAGGCAAAATGTCTTTTTCAAGTAACTTAGCCGGTGCGTTAATCATACTGGAATATATATCGGACGGCTTAGCTTATGACTTAGACACTAAGGTTCCTAAGATGGCCGAAGATGCTATGTATGCTTATATTAGTCATGCAGTAATTGCGTCAAGAATAAACCAACCAGAGTACGTTGTTAATAGATTAAAAAGAGAAAAAAGTGCTAAGCTTAGAAACGCTAAAATAAGATTATCTAACATAAAACTTGATCAGATAGTTCAAGTGATGAGAGGTAAATCTAAATGGATAAAATCATAAATTAAATGGCTGAAGTTAAAAACGCATTCATTAAATCCAAGATGAATAAAGATCTTGATGATCGATTATTACCTAATGGAGAATATCGAGATGCTTTAAATGTACAGGTTAGTAAATCCGAATCATCCGACGTTGGTGCTTTAGAAAATGTTTTAGGTAACTCGGTTGCTTTTGATTTTGGAGCAGCGGTGAGTGTTCCGGGTATTAAATGTATTGGCTTTTTTGTAGATGAATTTAATAACGATATATATTCTTTTTTCACAGATAATACAGATAATTCAAGTGAAAGTACCATAACTTACAATACCTCAGCTAACAACTTTGTATTCAAGCACAATACAATCACTGGTGACACTAGAACGCTTGTTAGAGGCGCTTTCTTGAATTTCTCAACAACTAGTCCGATAATAGGTGTTAACCTCTTAGAAGAGTTGTTATTCTTTACAGATAGTAGGAATCAACCTAGAAAAATAAACGTAAAACTAGCAAACCCTAATGCTAACAATTTTGCTCCAACTTACTATGTAAGTGAAGATCAAATATCAGTAGCTAAATATAATCCTTATGAATGCATAAGAGTTGTAAAACCAAGCGAGCAAGCAGGGGCTGTTGTCCTTGCTACTACTTTAACCGCATCTTCTAATACAAACATATTAGCAGTAACTTCAAACACCGGTATTCAAATTGGAAATGGAGTAATTGGGACAGGTGTTAAAGCCGGTACCGTAGTAGAGGGTATAAACAGTTATGATATAACCGTTTCTAAAATACAAGACTTAGCCTTTGGAGCTAACATTAGTTTTGTTGGCTTAGAGACTTCAATGTACGATGTGTCTACCGCGCTTCTACCTAATGGTTCAGCTAACCCATATTATGACGCTAGTTTTGGTGGTGATCCTGATTTTCTAGAAGATAAATTCATTAGGTTTAGCTATAGGTTTCAGTTTGATGATGGTGAAAACTCTATATTTGCACCTTTTACTCAACCATGTTTTATTCCAAAACAAGATGGATACTTTATAGGTGATGATGAAAAACAAGCTTTTTCTAGTACCGTGGTGGGTTTCATGGAGAATAAAGTTACAAAAATACAACTTCAAATACCTCTTCCTGCTAATGCAACTGATTTAGCTGGAGATACTTCTACTTTTAAAATAACCGCTATTGATATACTATATAAAGAATCTGACGGCTTAGCTGTCCAGGTTGCAGAAACTATACAAGTAGATGATGCTTTTAGCACTACAACTGGAGCGAATAATGTATATGAATACACTTACGAATCTACAAAACCTTTTAAAACACTTCCTTCTAAGGAATTAATAAGAGTTTATGATAAAATTCCAGTAAGAGCTTTTTCTCAAGAAGTAATAAGTAATAGAATTGTTTATGGCAATTTTCAAGACAAACATACACCGCCGGCTGCTTTAGACTATCAAGTTGCTGTCTCTGACAAATATGTTAAAAGTTCGCCTTTTAGCAATAAGACTATTGTAGAATATCCTAACTCAACAGTTAAACAAAATAGAAATTACCAAGTAGGTATAGTTTTATCTGATAAATTTGGAAGACAATCGTCTACTATACTATCAAATAATACAAGCGCTTTAACCGCTTCCGGTTTCGGTGCTTCAACTGTGTTTTCTCCATATCAAACAACTTCAGACACGGCTCCAGCAAGCTGGACCGGTGAGTCTTTAAAAATACTTTTTAATGCGGTTGTACCTGATACTAAAAACCTATTGACTGGAGCTCCTGGCTTATACAACGGTGATGCTACTAGTGCTAATTATAATCCTTTAGGATGGTATTCGTACAAGGTAGTTGTTCAGCAAAAAGAACAAGATTACTACAACGTCTATAATGCGGGAGCTATGAAAGGTAATCCTCAGGATGTTACGCAAAACTTAAACACTTCATATATTACATTAATAAATGATAATATAAATAAAGTTCCTAGAGATTTATCTGAAGTTGGACCACTGCAAAAACAATTTAGATCATCAGTTAGATTAATTGGTAGAGTAGAGAATACGCAGTATGCAACTGTAGCTGTAGGTAATCAACAGTTTTATCCTGGGAGATTAACAGATACAACTTCTTCTATTGAAGACTTACGTAGTCTTTTCGATGTCGACGAGCAAACAGTTAACCAAAACAAACCAATAACTGACAACGACAATCCGTTTTTTCCTTTTTATAAAGCAGAATCGGATCCTTTAGTAGCTCAGATAACAACAACACAACCTTTTGGCTTAATTAACTTTGAGACAAGTGCGCCCAATGGGACTTTTGAAGCTATAGAAAACTTAACTATATTTGAAACAGAGCCTGATCTTTCTAGATTAGATTTCTATTTTGAAACATCGACAAGTGGATTAATATCTGAATTAAATGTTGCTGTAGCTACAGACACTGGTGGTGCTTTTGGGATTGACAATTTTAATTTTTCTCAAACAGAGGCTACAGGTAATACCGATGTTGTTGCTACCAATTTCTATCCTACCGATATAACAGTGTCACCTATAAATAGCACAACGATGACGTTAATCTCGGTAGTAGATGGGGCCAACGTTACTAGAACAGGTGAATGGGTTTTAAACGCATTAGGTGTTGTAGGTGTAAGAAATGAATATGAGCTTGTAACTAATGCGTATCAATATTATGGACCTGGAGCTAACACTAATGAATCCTATACATTTACATTTGCTGCAACAGATAACACAGACCCCGCGGCACCTATTACTAACAACGTAACTACAACTGGGCAACTTGGAAACATAAGCCCAACTATAGGAGCTGGTACAACTCAATCAATAATCGTAATTAGCGGCACAACAGGGGTTATTAGTACTCAAACAGCAGTCAATGGATCAAATCTTTCAGGAGGGTCTTCAACGGCTAATCTTACCTGGACTAAAGTTACAGGGGCAAACAATTTTACTATAAACTCTACTACTGGTCAAATATCAAATTCATCAGCTACTGCTGCTGGACAATTCACGCTTGAGATCAGTGTTACAGACGCGGGAGGAGCATCTCAAAATGCTATTTTAACAATAACTATAGGAAACGCACCTGTACCTAGTAGATTTATTATACCTGAAGTAACTACTACTGACGGTGGAATGTATACTTATTATTTCACAAATCCTAACAACACTAGCGGTTCGTTTCAAGATTTAGATGCTGCTAATCATATAATAGATATTGGTCTTAGGCGAAGCAATTCAGGAACACCAACATCAAGTGTACCAAACCAGCAAGGTTATTTATGTAGCCCTAACAAGTATTTATGGAGAAAACAATATAAAGGAAATTGGTTTGAAGGCGGAAATGACGCTGCTTTTTACGTGGCTATAAGGACTCAAAATGTATCTTCATTTGGAACTACTCAAACAGCAGCATCTGTTGAATGGAGGAATTTGCCTAGTGGTCTTAATGATTGGCAACATGCTTATGATATAAATGGTCAAAAAGCTAAGTTTGGTATGGAAATGTCAAGTGTTTCTAACTTACCAAGCCAAACGGTATTTCAACCAGTAAGATATAATACTTACAGCGAGTTAACAGATACTGCAGATCAAAATATAGGACAGACAGATTACCAATACAATGTATCAAACGGTTCAGCTGGGGTGTCAACTGGTTATAGAATATTTGCTTTTGATGGTTCGCAATTTGGTGAAACAGACGGAGAATATAGAATAACAATGGGTAATTTTTCAGGCTCAACCTTGCTTTACCCAAATTGTACTGGAACTGTTGGTAGTTCTGGAATTTATCAAACATTAAAAATGGGGGACGCAAGTTACGGTGGCGCAAACGGCTCTGGTGCTTACGAATATTCAGTTACATCTGCGAACTCCAATGCTACCTGTAGCTCTACCGGTTATACTACATATTACGCTAGAGAGTGGATTACTAAATATGTTACACAGCTTTATACTGACATAGCTATGACTACAAAGCCTACGAGTTTTACTAACACGTATGTGCGTAGGTTTAAAAGAACAGGTACGAACCAAGAAGGAACCGTAGACGGCACATACTTAGCACCGTTTGACGTAAACGGTCTTAGAGACATTACATCGCCAGCTAGTGCTTCTAAAGGATGTCTATTTAATACGCTGTAACTAAAACAATAAATAAGTAATAATAAAAGCATGGGAGCAATAATAGAAGTAAGTTACTTTAACTCTTTTCTTTTAAAGAAAACAGTAGATACAGTGCCAACCCCAGACACACCTGTATGGAATGGTTCGTTTGGTGTTCCAACTGGAGTAGCAGGTTCAACCCCTATCGCTAACGTTACCCCTTCCACTGATGGTACTAGTTGGGCTATAGAAGAGGCTAGAATAAGAGGTGGTTATAATAATACAAATATAGATTACGGCGTAAAGGCTTACTTAGTTGAAGATAATCCTAACGCTTCTTTTAGAATTAACGCACTAATATACTCTGGTATATACAATTCTAGAACAGGTATAAATAATACAAATGTATTTTCAGTAGGTGAAGATATAACAAAGTCCGTTGACCCTGCTAATGGATCTATACAAAAGCTATATGCTGAAGATACAAACTTAGTTATATTTCAAGAATCTAAAGTAAGTAGGGCTTTGATAGATAAAGACGCTATATATTCCGCTGAAGGAGGAGGCACAGTTACTTCATCTAATTTAGTTATAGGGGCAATACAACCTTATGCAGGTGAATTTGGCATTAGTAGAAATCCAGAAAGTTTTGCAACTTATGGTTATAGAAAATATTTTACCGATAAAAATAGAAATTCTGTTTTAAGGTTGTCTATGGACGGCATAACAGAAATATCTAATTACGGTATGACTGATTACTTTAGAGATCAACTAGGCATTTTAGATGGTACATTTGGCAAAGGTAAAGCTATTGGAGGTTTTGATATATATACTAAACAGTACGTATTATCATTACAACAAAGTAAGCAAACTGTAGCAAATCCACCAGTTGTTAATCCAGATCCGCAGTTAGTGAATTTATCGTTTGACGAAAGAGTGTTAGGTTTTCCTAGTTTCTTTTCTTATCAACCGGATCAAATATTGAGTATTCAAAGTAACTACTACACATTTAAAGATAATAAACTTTATAAACATTACGATCCAGCGGCTGCTAGAAACAACTTCTATGGAGTTCAATATGATTCATCTATACAATTCGTATTTAACCCTTCACCTAGTTTATCTAAGGTCTTTAAAACAGTTAACTATGAAGGATCTAACGGTTGGGAGATACCATCTTTCAATGCAAATAGGTCTTTTGAATTAAGAGACACTATATCACCTATATTAAGTTACAACGATGGAGCTTATGTAGGGGATTTTGGTTATACGTATTATGCTGGGTTTGATAAAAAAGAAGGTAAGTATATGACTAACTTGGTTAATGCTAGTACAGCTACTGAGGGAGAAGTTGTGTTTGGTGATTCTATGACAGGTGTAAAAGGCTATATAGCTACTGTAACTATAAAGTCAGATACAACTAGTAGAACAGGACCAATGGAATTGTTCGCTGTATCTTCAAACTACGTTGAATCAGCATACTAAATATAATTAAATGGAATTAACAAAATATAAAAAAGAAGTTAGAGCATCTATACAGCAATTAGAAGATAGCTTAATAACCATGCAAAACCAAAATGATAACATTTTTGTTGGAGACACTGAAAACTCTCCTTTAACACATCATTTTACAGATGGCTTGTATGGTAGAGAAATACTATTAAAAAAAGGTACAGCCGCTATAGGAAAGTTACATAAAAAAGATTGCTTTGTATTTATAATGAGCGGAGAGGTTAAAATTGTTACAGAGGATGGTAACAAAGAAGCAAAAGGACCTTGTATGTTTATATCAAAAGCTGGAAATAAAAAAGTAGTATATGCTATTACCGACGTAATATGGATCGATGTATATTCTAATGAAGGTAATAGTGAGGATTTACAAATTATAGAAAACAATGTTATAGCTAAAAATTATTTAGAATATGAAGAATTTAAACAACTTAAAAATTAAAGTATGGCATTTGTAGCAGTAGCAATAGGAGTTGGAGCGCTAGCCACCGTAGGGACTACAATGTATGCGGCTAATCAACAAAAAAAAGCAGCAAATGCGGCTCGGGGTGATAAAAGAACCGCAGAGGCTAAAGTAGAAGAACTAAAGCGATCAAGACAAAGCATTTTAAACCCATACAGAGGAGCTACGGATTTGTCTTCAATGGCAAAAAATCTTAGTGGAACAATGTCTAATCCCTATGCTGAACTTGGAGTGGCTACCCAAGCAGCTGAAATACAAATGGAACAGACTGATATAGCTTTAGCTAATACATTAGATACATTAAGAGCCACTGGTGCAAGCGCAGGGGGAGCTACAGCTTTAGCGCAAGCCGCTTTACAGAGTAAAAAAGGAGTATCTGCCTCTATAGAAAGCCAAGAGGCTCAAAACGAAAAACTCAAAGCTCAAGGGGACCAGGTATTACAAAGTAGAAAGCAGGCTGAAGAACAAAGAATGCAATCAGTAGCTTTTAGCGAAGCTCAAAGATTGCAAGGTTTAGATGCTGCAGGAAATCAATATGTTTTTCAACAAGAAGAAAATAGACTTAATGCTGATTTAGATAGAGCTTCAGGGGTGGTTACACAATCTCAACAAGACATAGCTCAAGCTAATCAAAATCAAGCAGCGATTGTAGCAGGCGGTATGAGCGCTGTAGGGAACATAGTATCTTCGGGTGTTGGTGCATTAGGCGCTATGAATACTCCAACCGCCCAATCTACAGCATCAGACAAAAGATTAAAGAAAAACATAGAAAAAATAGGTGAATCACCCTCTGGATTAAATATATATAGTTTTGAATATATAGATAACATTAATGGCAAGGGCGTTTATCAGGGGGTTATGTCAGATGAAATACCTACTAAAGCAGTAGTAGTACATAAAGACGGCTATGATAGAGTTGATTATTCTAAGCTAGATGTTGAATTTAAAAAAATAAGTAATGAGTTATAGAAATCCGCAGATAATAGTTGATAGGTCAGGAGAAATATGGGCTAAAGCCATAGCTAATTTTGGTGGAGATGTAGCTTCAGGGCTAGATAAGTACGCTGCGGTAAAAAGGAAAGCTAATGAGGTTACTAAAAAAAGAAAAGAGGCTAATCAATTAGTTTGGAATAAAACTGCTCAAAAAACATATGATAGCATTAACACTATTAGTAAAACTGTAAAAGATAAAACTATAGCAGAGGAATTCATTATAGAAGCTAAAGACATGGCCGAAAATGGCACAAAAAACTCTGTAGTAGTTAATGGTAAGAAATATACTATAGGCGCTATAAGTGCGGAAACTCAAATAAATTCCAATATGAGTTTAGATAAAGATACAGTAGCTGCATATAGCCAGATAGTAAGTAATTTCCAAGGCTATAAAAAAAGAATGATAGATAGAGGTACTAATATAAAAGCAGGTCTAGATCCTTTAGCTAATAGTATTAGTGGAGATATTGGTAATAAATTTGATTACCAAGGAGTAGGTCCTGAAAACACTAAAAGCCAAATAGTAGCTAACACTCTTTTAGAAATGAAAATACCTGGTGTTAAAGCTACAAAAAAGTACGAAAGAACTAGTTTTGATAAAGGTGATAGTTATTTAGATATGATGCGTGTTGATGCCGAGGTAGACCTTAATAGTGAAACTTTTAAGCTATGGAAAGATTCTGGATTGCTAAGTGAGGAAGACTTGTGGATAGAAGACGGAGCTACAACTGGTACTTTTTCTTGGTCTAGAGATATGGATACATGGGGTAAAAACGGAAGTTTAATTACAACTATAAATCCCGGCGAACAAACAGACGAAATTTTAGTTTCATCTGGTTTTACTAAAGAAAATGGCGATATTACTGATAAAGGTTTTAATACAAATATTATATACAACAATAGAGATGTTGATGGGGGTGTTGCTAGGCGCCCAGAGTCACACTTTAATCCTGACATATTAAGAAATAATATCGCTTACAGTTCTCAATTAACTGCCGCTGCAAAAGGTGTTTTAGCTATGCCTCTTGACGAGCAGATGAAGTACATTCAAGGTAATCTTGATTGGGGCACTATAGAACAATCTGATTGGGCAAGCTCTAAAATTTCTGAAAAAATAGCTTTTTTAGAAGAGCAAAGATTTCAAAAAGATTTAGAGAAAATAGTTTCTGCTAAAAACGGCGCAATGGGTACTAGGCTAGCTACATCTAAAGACGTTTTAGAATATAAAAAAGAAGGTATTCCTTTAGAAAAAGGGGATACAGTTTATTTTTCATCTGGAAAAGAAGTTTATACCAAAGGATTAAGTAGTGAAGCAGAAACACCAGAACCACCAGTTAACGGTGGTAAAGATTTTTATAATGAAGTGAAGAAAAACCCTATTGGTATGTATCAAGAATATGTTGGTGTAGAACCAATATTTAATCGAGAAAAAAATACAATAACAATTGGTAAAGAGTCTGTTAGTGGTTACGATAAAGATAATCCTCAACTTACAAAAGACGTAGTTTACAACATGAACGACTCTACAGATAGAAACAGGTTTTATCTAAATCTTTTAAGAGCTTCGGAAAGAACTAAAGGTACATCTATTCTATCAAAAAAAGAACAAAAAGGATATGAAGACGCTTTAAGAAGTGATACTAGCTATAGATCTTCTAAATTAAATAAAAAGAAAAACGAAGCAAAAGCAAAAGCAAAAGAAAAAGCTGATGCTAAAGCAAAAGCAGAAGCTGAAGCGCTTGAAAAAGAAAAAAACGAAGCTGAGGTTTTTAAAGTTGACCAAAAAAGAGGAAATCAAGTTACAAAAAGAAGTTAATAAAAGTAAAACAATATGCCATACTATAGATTGAAATCAGGTAAATTAATTAATGTACCTGAAAATTTACTTGAAGATTTTAAGAGTTCTGAACAATTTGAAGGAGCTGTGCTAATTGAAGAAGAAGTTAAACCAGTAAAGACAGAAGCTGTTGCAACGGAGGATGCAAGTGTAACAGCTATGGATTCAGCATCGGAAAATGGTTCTTCGGAGCCACTGTCAAACGAGCAGGCTAGTTTCAATTACGAGCAAAGAACAGGTAATAAACCTGGTTCTATAATGGATTTAACTGATGATGACTATATTGAAAAAGGTCCAATGGGTGAAACCCTGCTTAGAAAAAATAGCTCTGGAGTTGTTATAACAGATTATGAAGAAATAAAGAAGACATTAAAGAAGACACCTGAAGCTAAACAAAAATTAATTAAATTAGCAACTAAATATGCGGAAGACGGTCTCGAAGGTGATGTGTTTGATACTTGGGAAGATGCTAGGCAATATATAGATGATCAGTCAGACAAATTTGATGAAGAAGCTAAAGCTGAAAAAGAGCAAATATATAAGTTTGATGATAACTTTAAATTAAAAGATAAAGCTATAGAACAACTAAGAAAAGACACTGGAAATACGAGTAACACTTTTGATACTCCTTTTTCTGAAGGACTTTTTAAACAAGGACTGCAAGCTATTTCTGGCAACTGGATAAACGATGCTAAGACCGATGTGCCTTCACAGGTAATAGAGCTTGAAGACAGTTTAGAAGGAGCTATTGCTGGAGGTGAAGACGTTAGAACTTTACAGAAGCTAGCGCAAGGTAAAATGAATTTGCAGGATAAGGAAGCTTTAATAAATAAATACAGAATACCTAAAATATTAGAAGTACGTAAGGAATTAGTTAAAGAATACGATGCTTTAAAACTAGAAACTGAAGATGTTTTTGGTGATTTAAAAAGACAAGAATCATCCTTAGTTAGAAGTATGAATCTTATAAAAAACAATAAACCTGCAACTGGCTACACTCAAGAGACTGTAGATAAATATAATGGTTTATTAAAACAATACAACTCTCTAAAAGATACGTTTAAACAAACTTCTGATAGATATAAAGGTAAGCAAGAGTCTTTAAATAAGAGTCAAGAAGTTATAAACGCTCAATGGGGTGTAGATATAGCTAGAATGGCTTTGAAAAGTAACTTTAAGTTAACTGATGATGTAAAAAAATACACAGAAGCTTTTTCCGGTGATGGAGTTTTTAATTGGGCTGTTGATCAAGTAGGAGGCACTGCTCAAGAAATGGTGAAACTAGCTGGCCAAACAGTTGTTGGATTCCCTGTTTTTGTAACAACTGCATTTGGAGACTTGTTCACGGATGATGACACTTATAGTAGCTTTGACTCTATGAGGGATACTTGGGGTGATTTATTAAACTTTAACGTGGTTCCAGACTCTAAGGATGAAAAATTTAACATCACAGATGGCGAAGGTAACCTTAAGGAGTTTAGTGCTAGAGCATGGAGTAAAACAGCTTTTAATATGATTCCTTTTACAGCTGAGATAATCAGAAATGTAAAACAAGGTAAATTTACAGGGTATAGAGAGGGTTTAGGTAAAATGCTTTCAAATTATACCAAAGCAGGAGCTGTAACAAAGTCTGCTCAAAACATGAAGAACCTTATTATATCCAGTGATGCTGCTTTTAGGATGACTATTTTGAATAATTCTATAGAAGCAAACAAAAAAGGTTTAAGTGGTCCTGCTGGGGATTTATATGCTACAACTGTTTCTTTTACAGAAGGTTTGGTTCAAGCTATAATGCCTGATTATAAGTTTATAAAAGGTGGTGCTGGTAAAGAAATAAAAAACGCATTATTTAATTCTTTAAAAGGATTGACTACTAAAGAAGGTACTAAAGCAGCAGTTAAAACATACACAGGAAATATGTTTAAAGAACTTCTCGAAGAAGAGGTTACTTTTGGAATGAACATTATTACAGACATGGCTTTTGGCTTAGGCGCATTAAAGCAAAATGAGTTTGTTGATGAGCAAATAAACTTAATAGCTGGAACTTTTATGCTTAGCGGTGGTATGGGTCTTGCTGGTGTTAAAAACACTTACAATGCTCAGAAAGCTCAAATATATAAAGATATATTTAACAACTTAAAGTCTACAGATTTATACTTTAAAACTATGCTAGAGACAGCTACAGATCCTAGCCTTATAGAAGATATAAATAAAGCCAGAGTGTTTGTTAGAGATGTTGCTAGCGTCATGAATACGGCTCCAGAAGACGTTTCATCTGATCAGATAGAATTATTAATTCAGAAAAAGAAATTAATAGAGAAAAAGAAAAACACAGACTCTTCTTTTCATGGTCCTATAAACGATAGAATTAAAGAAATTGATAGTGAAATAGAAAATAGCAGTATAAAAAGAAGTATAACTGAAAGATTTGATAAAGATGTAAGTAATTTTGCAAAGTCTTTAAATTCTATTGGTCAAAAAATAGATGAAACCAAAATATTTGAGGACGATCAAGATGGATCTGCCGATGATAAAATGGAAGAATTTTTAATAAGCGTTGGTCAATCTAAGGAGTACGCTAAAGAAACTAAAGATTCTTACGGAACATTTGTAGTGGATGCTGATGGTAAAGAAATTTTAGTTATAAACAAAGCTTCTGCACTTAGTAATAGAGTTGTTACAACTGGTCAACATGAATTTTTACATAAACTTCTAAAAGCTTCTATGTCATCAAAACCAGAGCTAGTTCAACAGGCTGGGGAGTTGCTTTTAAAAGAAATACTAGCATCCTCTTCATCCTCTTCAAGTATTGTAGCACGTATAGAAAGCTATGCTACTGATAATAAAATTACTGTTGAAAAGTTCTTTGAAGAAATTCTTCCTTTATTCTCAGAGGCTGTAACTAACAAAGAGGTAAAACTAAATGAGTCTAGTATAACAAAAATACAGGATTTCTTTAGACGAATTTTTCAAGACTTAGGCCTTAGAAACATAAGATTCGATAAAGCTGAGGGGGTTATAAACTTTATAAAAGATTACAACAAGGCTTACAGTAAGGGTAATTTTAAAGGATCTTTGAAAGCACTTGCCGGTAAAGATGGAGATGGTAAAGTGAGCGGCGTTAGTTTATCTAAATCAGTTTCAGAACTTAACACTGAACTAGAAGATTTAATAGACAGAGAATTTGAGATGGACGAAGGAGACTTTGATGCTCAAAAATCTAACTTAGAATTAAAAATAAGACAAGCTAAAAAACCTAGTGTTAAAAAAGAATCTTCAACTAAAGAAAAATCAGCTCCTAAAAAAGTATACGATAACGAAGGTTTAATAGAAACTATAAAATCAAAAGATACTTCTATCAAAGAAAAAGCAAAAGCTGAAGCTGATTTAGTTGAGTCTTTCGATAACATGGCTTTAAGAGCTATAAAGTACGATACTAGAAAAGGAGATTATGATAGAGACGAAGTTAAAGATTATTTAAGAGAATTTCTACCTAGAATAATAGAGTCTTATAAACCTGGAGATTCTAAGTTTTCAACCTGGGTATATAATAACATAGCACCCAAGGCTCAGCAGACTTACGAAAAGTTTAGAAAGATAGCTGATAAAAGTCTTGATGTAGAAGCAGGTGGTGTTGGATCTGTTAAAGAAATGTCAGGTGATGTTAATACGTTATATGGAAGCGACAGCAAGCCTAGCGATTTAAAAGATTCTACTCAGAAGATGATAAAAGCTACAAGCTTTGGTCCTATAAGTGATCCTTCGATACTAGAAGCTGTAGAAAGCGTAATAGATATAAAAGAAGATGAAAGACCTAACTTCAAAAGTTTAAACAATAAATTCTTTGACAAAGTGTCTGAGGCTATATTTGGTATAAGCGGTAAGAAAGCTAGAGGTAATGCTACATTAAAATACGATAAAAGCGGTGGGTCTTCAGAGGCTAATTCCCTGCAGAACGTGTTTAAGAATGATAGTGATGTTAGAAAGTTTATAAAAACAATGCCAGACTATAATATAGCTACTAAAGAGACAGTTGTAAATGAGCAGGGTGAAACTATAGACGTATCTAGAGATACTTATGGAAGATCAATAGGTATTAATCCTAAGGTTTTAGCAATATTTTATGATAAAGTAGATGGCGCAATTCCTGGTATATCTAGTCCAAACGGAAGAAGTCTTGGTAAAACTACTCAGACAGATGTTTATAAATTAAAGTCTGAATTTACAGGTAATATATCACCTAGCTCTGTGGCTAAACTACAAAGCTTAATTGGAATAAACAAAGGAACTTTAAGTATACCTATTAAAGGTGAAGCTAGAACTGAGTTTGGAAGCATACTGACTGGATTGACTAAGATGTACATCGACAATGTTATCAACACTGTTGGTAGGTCTAAACTAGATAGTAATCAGGCTAAAGCCGATCTAGGTGCTGGTAAATCTAGTTTAATGTTTAGTAAAAATATTGAAGGAGTAGTAAGAGAGCAAGAAATAATAAACAATCTTGGCTTACAACCTGGTAGTAATCATAATTCTTTGTTAGAAATACAATTCTCTAAGAAAAAAAGAGCTGAGTACGAGAGTATTTTAATGAAAAATAGACCAGATCTAGCAAACATACCTAAACAAGTTGAAAGCTTATTTGATTGGGCTGATAAGTTAAATGTTCCAGAAAACAAAAAACCTAAGTACAAGAAATTAGCATTATATTATACAGTTAATGGTTATACTAGATTTCCTGAAGATGGTTATAAAATAGAGGAGGTTGTTAGATTGTCTAATAAAAATAAAATAGATCCGTATGCTTATGCAAATCCAGATGAGTTAATAAACAAGTTTACTGAAGAAATTAAGGCGTCAAAAGTAAATCCTGACAACATGCCAGCACTTAGTAATAAGCAAGAATTTGGAGATAGTGTAACCGTATATGACGTTGAAGATTCTAGAAAAGGCCAAAGAGCTGTTAGAAGTATAGTTGACAGCAACTGGGGTGAAAATGCTAATCCTTGGTGTTTAATAGCTAGGACTAAACAAAAATTAATTGCTAGCTTTAAAACTGAATCAGAAGCTAAGGTATTCGCAGAAAATAATAAGAACAAGCTTGACGACCTATATGTTAAATTTGAGCCTAACGCGAGAAGATGGACTGTTATGAAACCTGTTGATCCTAAAAACATAATGAACATAGCATGGACACATTGGCAACAGTATAATCGAAATGCCACTGGCTACGGTTATAAAATAGCTTTTCAAAAGGGTAAACTATTGTCTCTTAGAGATGGTGGCGCAGGAGATCCTGGTGCTGTAGAAATTGATGACAATGGTGATGATACAAGTGATGAGGTTCAGTGGTGGGATAGATTTGATAAACCATCAGACAACCTTACTGTAGACTTAGGTAAAGATAAAGATACTGGCTACAAGATAATTGGCTCGATTGATTATGAAGGTAATTTTGATATTACTGGATATGGTGAAGGTGATTTCATGAGCAGAACAAGTGATTTTAAGCTTTACGATGCGGATAAAAGCCTTATTGAACAAAAAGATTTTAAAGATGGTAAAATTTCTTTTTGGTTAAAAAATGAACCCACTAAAATGAATAACGGTGGGCGAGCTGTTACTAAAATTGAAAGTAAATATACTGATGGAGTGTTTGATTCATCAATATCCACTGTTAAAGACTTAAGAACAGGTAATATTGTTACGAAACGCACGATTTCACATACAACGTTAAGCGAAGATAGTTATATAAAGGAGGAAATAGTAGTTGGTAAAAATGGTAGGTCACCTACAGCGCCAAAAGTAACTACAAAAACTATAAAAATAATAAATTCTTCTGGACAAACCACCAGAAACATAGATATTTTTTACGATGAAAGAATTACAGACGGTGTAAGTGTTGTTAATACTGATAGAATGGCTGAATTAGAGAGTATTAAAAAGCCTTTTATTTCACTTAGCAAATCTGTAAATAAAGCTGCAAAATCTAATAATAACATGTTACCTGAGTCACAAAGGCTAACAGGTGATTTTACAAATCAAGATGTTTTAGATAGAATGGGTGAGCTAGATGACGAGATTAATGAAGCTGAACTTAAATTCTCTAAAAACGCAGCACCTAAACTTGATAAAGAGTTTAATGATATAATAGAAAATAAAACCGGTATTGCTTCTAGTGAAACAATTGCAGGTGTTAAGGCCGGCTTAATGGGTAAGAAAAAAGGTAGGTTTAACTTCTTTATTCCTCCGTCGGCAGAAGATTTTATGGGTTTATTGTATGCTACTTTAGGTGAAGGTAGTGTTGGTAATTCTCAAATGAAATGGTATAAAGATAATTTAATAGATCCTTATGCTAGAGGAGTTGAGAATATAACTAGAGATAGAAACAATTTAGGTAGAGACTTTAGAGCTTTAAAAAGAGATTTAAAAATTGTACCTAAAAACCTTAAGAAAAAAGTAAAAGGTAGTCTTTTTACAAGAGAACAAGCTGTACGCGTATATATATGGGAACAAATAGGTGAAAAAACACCAGATTTATCTGAAGCAGATATTGCTGAGTTAGTTGAGTTAGTGGAATCTGATCCTAAATTAAAGTTATTTGCTCAAGAAATAATGAAACTTAATAAAGGTAGAGCTTATGTAAAACCTTCGGACAAATGGGTCACTGGTACTATTACAACTGACCTTTTAGAGGCTTTAAATACCACTGGTAGAAAAGAATATTTAGAATTATGGCAACAAAATGTAGACATTATATTTTCTCCTAAAAATCTAAATAAGCTAGAAGCTGCTTTTGGTGAGTCTTATAAAGAAGCTATGAAGGATATTTTAAAAAGAATGAAGAGTGGTAGAAACAGAGGTTTTGGTAATAAACAGGTGGAGCGTTTCACTGACTGGATAAATGGATCTACGGCTGCTATTATGTTCTTTAACACTAGATCTGCTACTTTACAGCTAATATCTGCAGTTAACTTTATAAACTTTGGCGACAATAATATTATAGCGGCTGGTAAAGCTTTTGCTAATCAACTTCAATTCTGGAGTGATTTTAAAACATTATGGAACTCTGATTTCTTGGTTGAAAGACGTGATGGCTTGAAGATAAATGTAAATGAACAAGATATTGCTGACGTGGCTAAAGAGAGTGGGGTTAGAGGTGTTATTAATAAATTACTTAAATTAGGTTTTACACCTACACAGTTAGCAGATAGTTTTGCTATTGCATCTGGTGGATCTACTTTCTATAGGAATAGACTTAATTCTTTAGTGAAAGGAGGCATGAATCCTATAGCTGCAAATAAACAAGCAATGCGAGACTTTAGAGAGATAGCAGAAGAGTCTCAGCAGTCAAGTAGACCTGATAAAATTAGCCAGGAGCAAGCTGGACCATTAGGGCGTATTGTGCTAGCTTTTGCTAACACTCCGGCTCAATATGCACGTATAATAAAGAAATCAGCTAGCGATCTTAAGAATGGCCGAGGGGATGCAAAAACTAATTTATCTAGGATATTATATTACGGTGTTGTGCAAAATCTTATTTTTAACTACATGCAACAAGCTTTATTCGCTTTAATGTTTGAAGACGATGAAGAAGATAAAAGTATTTTAGATGAAAAAGTACCAAAAGCGATAAATGGTATGGTTGATGGTCTTTCTAGAGGTACTGGTGTATATGGAGCTATATTTACCGTTGTGAAAAATACAAGTATAAAGCTTTACGAAGAATCACAAAAGAAAAATTCTAATTACAAAGATAAAATTTTAGAAGTAGTAAGAATATCACCACCTATTGCATCTAAATTACAGAAAATGCAATCAGCAGGTAGAGCCTTTGATTGGAATATAGATGAAATTAAATCTAAAGGTTTTAGTTTAGATAATCCAGTGTTTTTAGCAGGTGGTAATGTTGTTTCCGCATCAACAAACATACCGCTTGATAGAGTTGTAAAGAAGTTAAATAACCTAAAAGCTGCTTCAGATGCAGAGGTTGCAACTTATAAAAGAATAGCATTGCTAATGGGTTGGAATGAGTGGGAATTAGGATTGACTGAGAAAAAATCAAAAACTAAATCTAAATCTAAGGCGAAAAAAACGGGTATTAAAAGACCAACAGTTAATCCCCAAGGAAAAATATCTGGATATTAATGAAGTTAACAAATAATTTTAACTTAGAAGAGTTTGAATGCAAATGTGGGTGTAAAATGCCTGAGTTTGTAAAGAAAAACATAATTGAATTAGCAGACAATTTACAGGTTCTAAGAGACTTTGTAGGTAGATTAGATCTAACCAATGCTTATCGCTGTAAAGAACATAATACTGACGTCGGTGGATCTACAAATTCACAACATTTAAAAGGTAAAGCCGCAGACATTAAGTCAAAACAATTTAGCCCTAGCGAGATAGCTACTATTACAGATGATTTAATGAAAAATGAGTCATTTACACTAGGTGGAGTTGGAATATACAATACATTTACACATGTAGATATCAGAGGAACAAGAGCCCGATGGAGTAAAACAACTAAAAAATAAAGATATGGAAAAAAACAGAGAATGGTGGGATAACGAAGCTAGGTTAAAAGCTTTAGGTAAAGGTCATAATAGTCCTTTTCAAATGAAAAAATCCTGCTGGAAAGGTTTTAAAAGAGTATCTGGAACTAATAAAGGAGCTAAAGGTAGTTGTGAAAAAATATAATTATGAAAAAGAACAGACTAAAAGAAATAGTAGGTGAATTACAAAATGCTTCTAAAATGCATTTAAGCCAGTCAAAAGAAATTGATAAGCATATAGATGATATGGAGTCACCTCTTAATTTAAAAATATCATCAAAATGTAAAGCAGCTGCTAAAAAGAAGTTTGATGTATATCCATCTGCTTATGCAAACATGTGGGCTTCAAAGCAACAAAAAAAAGGTAAGTGCTAATGGCTTTCTATATAGATAATCCTTTTAAGCAGAAAACAAAAGGCGGCGGCACTAGAAAAGTATGTCTACCTAAAGCTAAGATAGCCAGTATGAGTACTGAGGATAAGCAAAAAGTTATAAACGCCAAGAAGTCTGCTGCTAGTAAAGGTAAATATAAAAGATCTAGTAAAAGCAATGTTACCGGTACAGCTAGCAAAAACCTAAAAGACTGGGTAAGGCAAGACTGGAGACAAGTCGGTGACCCTAGTAAAAAATGTGGAGAAAAATAAAAGAATAGATTATGAAAAATAAGTTTGAACCTCATAAAATGTATGGCAAAGGCGGTGTAGTTAAATTTGTTAAAACAATTAAAGAGCATTTAGCTTTAAAGAAAAAAGGCTTTGGCCATACTAAAAAAAAATAAACTATGAAAAAATTTATTGACAATTTACAACACCAATGGAATAGATTAATGTATAAATTAATGTTTCACAAATACAAGGAATAACACACTGGGCGTACCATACCCAAAATTCCTGTAACCAGAAAGGGGACCTCAAACGAGATCCCCTTTTTTAATTACATACACTTCATGTGTAT
>Ga0307488_10000360_pt1 | contig 36535 bp, 46 predicted proteins | sample SB02metaG_FD_202248 | JGI IMG/M metagenome (GOLD analysis project Ga0307488, IMG submission 202248) | Sea-ice brine microbial communities from Beaufort Sea near Barrow, Alaska, United States - SB 0.2 | ecosystem: Environmental > Aquatic > Marine > Coastal | place: USA: Alaska | collected... | reverse complement strand
TTTTTGATTCTAATTCACCTCTAGCTCAATTATCAGCAAGCACCGATACATCACTGGTATCAGCATTTAAAACAAGTTCTGATGTTGCTATAGGTATTGACGGAGGCACTCTTGATACGGCATCCAATACGGAAACTCTGAGTGTTACAACTGCTCCCAGAATTGGGTCTAGAAGTTTTAGTTCTGGTGCATTGTTTTTTGCGGGAGAAATCGCCGAACTCGTTCTTTACAATACTGACAAATCCGCTGATCGCACAGCCGTAGAAACTAACATTAACAGCCACTACTCAATATTTTAATGCTTTACTTAATATACGCAAGCAAAGAAGCCGCCATTGAACGTGCCGACGAAGAAGGCAAGGAACTTGGCTTTGATTACTGGATTGAGGACAATGGTCAAGGCACACGCTGGCTTACCTACCCTGCTGAAACTGCTGACCATATGTGGGCATTGGACGTAACTAACTACGACTTGGACGAGTCCGAGGAGTCATCAACCGTTGATCACTATACACCCCTACCTGACCCTGACGACGACTAAACGCTATGCAAGACATTATCTACAAATCAACAATCGGAACAGGGGGCTTTATCGCTACAGTTGAACTTTCTCCCGTCAATGGAACCCTTGGTTTCTGCGTAGGACTAGCGACATTCATCTATATGTCCGCATCCGCCATCAAGGTAATCAAAGAACTACTAAAGAAATAATGACACCAGAACTACTAGCAATGCTCGGAGGAGGAATCAGTGGCTTCGTAATGAAGTTGATTGGCACACAGATGGAGAGTCAGGCTCGCCAGTTTGAGCGTATGATTACGTCCCAGCAGACAGCAGATGCCTCAGCAGATGCAGCGGCTAAACGTGATGGTGGTGTATTAGTCCGTAGGTTCCTAGTAGTATCCACCGTCTTTGCCATTGTAATAGCCCCATTCGTCTTTGCGTGGACTGATGTAGGGGTAACCATAGGTAGAGAGACAAACGGCTTCCTAGGGCTATTCAAGAGCCTTAAATGGGACACTGTGCAAGGCTTCGTTATTTTACCAGAAATTAGGCAAACTGCTCTAGCCATCGTAGGCTTCTACTTTGGTTCATCGCAAATTAAATGAATGAAGTTTTACAAATTATTTCATCCCTCTGGCCCATCGGTATTGGCGTTATTACGCTCATTATCGTGCTATCCAGGATGCACTATAACCTCGAAGCTCTTACAGAGAAAGTAAAAGTCCTGTTTGATTTTCACAATAAAAGAAATAAATAATTATGAACACAACACGGAAACCAGTAGGTAATTCAGGTAAAGGCTCTTGCGGCGAAAAAGGCGGAATGAAGAACAAGGGCGGACGTTCTTACTAGTGGCTAAGAAAGCAAAGAGCGGAGGTAAGATATGCCCATCAGGTAAAGCCTGGGCTAGACGTACGTTTGATACGTACCCTTCCGCTTATGCTAATATGGCTGCCTCGAAGTATTGCAAGGACCCTAACTACGCTAAGAAATCTAAGAGTGCCAAACGTAAAAGAAAATAATGTCTCAACTAGCACAATGGAGAAAACAGAACTGGGTAAGAATAGGCACTGATGGATCAATCAAAGGACCTTGCGGAACGTCGAAAGATAAGAAAAACCCTGACCGTTGCCTGCCTAAAAGAAAGGCTCTCAGCCTCACGAAAACAGAGCGAGCAGCAACTGCTAGAAAAAAGAAAAAGGCAGGAGCCAAGGGAAGAACAGTCGTAGCAAACACACCTAAAGCAAAAGTAAAAAGTTAAATACATCTATGAGTAAAAAACAAGAAGAAAATAAAATACGTCGAGAATTAGCTAGCATTAATCGAATCGACACTCGACATAAAAAATACGTCAGAAAGGCTGAGAAGCAAATTGCAGAGTATGACCTAATGGCAAAACAATCCAAGAATAAAACTGTCACGAAGACTATGAAAACTTTATCTTCCGATTATCGCAGAGGTTTAGATGATTATAAGAAGACAATTTCAAGCCTAAATATAAAACAAGACGTTCCCAGCTACCGTAAAAAACTAAAAGATATAAGAAGTAAGTAACAATGCCAGACAAATCCAAGATGAAGTGCAACGTACCACGCCGTGAAGTCCAGGGCGGGAAGAAGTTCGTTGTAAAGGCTTGCCAGGGAGGAACCGAAAAACTTGTCCGCTTTGGTGATGCTAATATGAGTATCAAGAAAGATCAACCAGCCCGTAAGAAAAGCTACTGCGCTCGCAGTGGTGGCATCAAAGGTAAGACTAATAAACTATCCGCTAACTACTGGAGCCGCAAGGCCTGGGACTGCTAACTCATAACATAACAAACTTTGTCAAGATACACTACATACGGAGCGACCGATGACCCCATCCAAGATGATATGGACGTGGGATTTGTCGGGTTCAATACTTACTCCCGACCTGACCAACTACCTTCTGGGATGCTGGCTAACAGTTCAAACGGACGCTTAGGTAAAAACGGAGAGTGGCAGGTTCGTAAGGGTATTAACGTAATTAAGGCACCTTTTGCTTCGGGTGACGCTGTATTGCGTCTGCCCACTTCTTCCGAAACTCAAGCCAACCCTACAGTAGTTGGTTTACTTCCTACTACGATTCGATCCGCTAGTTTAGCTAGCAATAAAGTTCTTATCGTCGTCGATAACCCAGCCGTTGAACCAGGTCACATATTTGTTAGTGGAGATCTTGTTACGGTAGAAGGCCTCGTTGGTAGCCCTGACCCTAATGGCGCACACGTTCTTACGGCCGTCACTGACAATGGAGATGGAACCAAAACAATTGAGTATGACTTGGTTGGTTCTAATGTAGCCGCTTACGGCGGCTTTGCTTTGACCTTGCCCTTTTCTTTGAACGACGGAGGCACCCAACCGCAGCTAACAACTCTGACTATTTCACCAGTAATTGGTTTTAATATGGTCTTTGACCTGGGGAGTGTTGCGGCGGTATACGCTAGCACATCATTCAGTGATCCAAACCAAGATAATAGTCAGTTTATTATTTTGGCTTCAAACATTAATGCAGTAGCTACAAATCTTAATGACTCAAGCATTAGTGTAACGATGGGTTTTCCTGCTAGCGAAAACGTCCCGCCTCAAAGCAGTATGCTTCAAGCATTTAATAAAATTTTTATTTTTCGTGATGGGCAGACTGCGCTAGCAAATGACAACTTCTTTAGCCCAATTGTAATTGCTTCGTCGAGCATGAATACGTCTTCCGTTGTAACTGTCAATACTTCTGCCGATCACGATCTAGCCATTGGCAATGCAATTACAATATCTGGATTAACTAATTTTACTGCAGGAGAAGATCCGAACGGAACATTTGTTATTGCTTCAGTTCCCAGCGACACAAGTTTTACGTACGTCATTGGATCAGGCGGTTCAACAACCGCCAAGACTTTTACGGTAAGTTCATCATCTTTAATTTCTCCAGGATTTAAATTTGTAAAAAGCGGAACTTACACTCAGCCTGTTCCTATGTCTTTGACCGACATTGATTATGCCAGTGGTATAGCAACCGCTACCGCTAGCTCTTCGGCGGTAGATACACTCCTTGTCGGAGATGTATTAACATTTACGGATGCGGGTAGTTCAACGTATAATGCAGGTGATACCATACGTGTCAAAAGCATTGATAGCACAACTACCTTTACCTTTAGTACTGATAAAGCAGACGCTACTAATAAAAACGGAATCGTTCAAAAACCAGTTTCTGTCGGTCTTGGTTTTACGCATATGCCTGCACCCGAATATGCAACGTATCACCAGCGCAGGCTGTTAATGCCCTTTAAATATAATGTAGCAGCTTCAGCAAATACTTATCAATACCGAAGTATACTGGACGAAGTGATTGCGTCCGATCAATTGGACTCCGATACTTACGATCAAATCTATGCTCAATTTAGATTGAATGCAGGCACGTCGGACTTTAATGTAGGACTGCACTCATTTTCGGATGACAACCTTTTGGTGTTTAATCGAAACAGCATTCACCTGGTGCAGGGCGTTGGACTTGAGGCGACTGTAGAGTTAATTACAGACGAAGTAGGATGCGTAGCTAGGCAGAGCATTATACAGGTCGGAAACAATGTATTGTTTCTTTCGGACAACGGCGTATACGGAGCTAATTTCCAAGATTTATATAACCTTCGTGGCAACGAAGTCCCCTTAAGTTCTCCCATTAATTCTATTATAAAACGGATTAATAGGGACGTGTGGGACAAGAGCGTAGGCGTATACTTTGACAATAGATACTATCTAACTGTTCCGCTAGATGATAGCCGTGTTAACAATGCTATATTAATATTTAACTTTATTAACAAGCAGTGGGAAAGCATTGACACAACTAATGCGCCGAACTGGAACATTGCTAATTTAATCGTAGCTGGTACAAAGTCCGACCGTGCTGTCTATGCAGTCAATACTTTGGGTGGGCTACACAGGCTTGATGCCCGTGTAGATGCAAAGGATATACTTGCTACGGCAATTCCAGTATCAGGAGACGAGGAAGAAGATCCTTATGATATACCTGCTTCAGTCACGACTAGGCAGTTTACCCTAGGGAGTATGGACCGCAAGCGTTGGAACAACCTAGAGCTGCACGTGCAATCATCGCCCGATGAAGCGTCCAATCTAAACATTAGCGCAGAGCTAGAGAACCTTGACACTACTATAGATGTTGGTACTCTCAGTGCACTTAATTCAAATTCAGTCCTGGCAGCCGACGAGGATGTTTCCGTCCGTGGTAGAATAGGTAACAAACGAGCATACGGGATGCAAGTCACCCTTAACAATACAGTTGGCCGACCTAGATTCAGAGGAATCAAAGTCGGTGGAGCTGAAGCATTTAGATCAACAAACAAAGCAATATAAGATATGGCAAGATTTATAACAGGAAATTCATTTGGCGCTACAGATGCGGTGACATCCGCAACTTTAAACAATGCTGTCAATAACGCTAAAATATCGACGGACTCCGTCGATGGGGCTACAATAGAAATAAGTTCTGATGCTCTTCGAATTAAGGACGGAGGGGTAGGCTTTGCTAAATTGACGGACGTCATAGACAGCGACACAATGTCTGGCGCAACCAATACAAAATTAGCTACAGCCGAAAGCATCAAGGCTTATGTAGACACTAATTCAAGTTTAAAAGCTAGCACGGCCACAGGTACACTTTCAGTAAGTAACAACAATGCGTTTGCCCAAACAGATCTATCGTCCGTTGTTGGCTCAAACAAGGCTATGGTAATAATGGAAATATCTAATAGCAGTAGATTTAGCAATTGGTATTTTAGGACACCAGGGTCCAACGTTAATATCTACACAAATAATCAAAATGGCGCAAATGCGGTAGACGTTGGTACTGGCTCCGCTCCCTTGAAGGGTGGAAGTGTTGTGGTAATAACTAATTCATCTGGAGTAATTGAATATAGAGCAACGGGGGCGAATGGTACTACTACTGCAAGCTACTCAATCCAAGCCTTTCAAAAGATTACTTAAACATTTAATACTATGCCTATCTTAACTAAAGGAACAACGTTCTCCAACGGAGAGCAGCTTACCGCTGACAAGCTCAACGACTTGCTTGACTTGGCTACGTTTAATCAGGGAGCTACCGACAGTAGCTCCACTACGGTTAATTCGTCTGGTCAACTGATAGTAAATGACGGGGGAGTAACCTTCGCTAAACTGACAGACGTTATTGACAGCGATACGATGACTGGCGCAAGTGCTACCAAGCTAGCTACATCTGAAAGTATCAAGGCATATGTGGACAGCTCCGCAGGTGGCTTTACGCCCAGCACTTATGCTGGTGAAGACAGCGTTACTTTTCCAAATGGTCTGATTATGAAGTTCGGAACGGTAGAAATCACAAGCACCGCTAGCCAGAACTTTACCTTTCCCGTAGCGTTTCCAAATGCGTGCATACATTTACAGGGCAATCTCGACGAAGCTGAGTCATATGCAAATCTTGCAGTAACAACAAAGAGTAAAACTGGATGGACAAGTGATATATACAATACTGGTGGGCAAACTGGAACTTACAATTACATTGCCTACGGTCACTAATGAACCCTTTGTGACAATTTAATATAATACTTTAACTTAAATGCCATTACCTAAAGCCAGAAAGATAAGGACCCCAGAGGAACAACAACTTGTTATTAATGCCGCCATTGCGGATAATGACAATATGACTTATCCTACTCATATTATTGAGAAGGGTAACGAAGTTGTTGGCGGGTGGTCGCTTGGCTCGATACCACTTGTTATGGTTTGGCATAAGTCCGATGGCGTAAGCGCCAAGGAGTCTTTAATACTTAATAATACTTTTCGTACAATTATGGATGACCGATCTCCGAATGGTTATTTTATAGCTTGTAACGATCACTCGCCTTACATCAACCATATGCAGAAGTTTGGATACTCACCTGTATGGAAAACTAACCTGTTTGTCTCTAAATGAAATTATTTAAATCTCTCTTTGAACCTGTCGATAAATGGCTCTGGTCATTTTTGTGCAAAAATCACTTAATACTTTTTTGCAGTGACGATGCGCCTGAAGCCCCCAATCTTTCTAAGCAGGCGGGTAAATACTTATTTGGAAAAGACTTTACAAGTTATAGTGGAATAACAGATCCTCTTTTGCAGGGACGTTTACTGGAATCAGAAGAAACGTATCGCCCACTATTTAGTGGACTTGAACTTGCGGACATTAACACATTTGCAAGCGGCCTAAAAGAGGGAACTCCAAACCCTGAGTACGGTGCTTTAGAGCAAGAAATATCGCAGCTAGAAGCAGACATTGCAGAAACTAGAACAAAAAAGAACGGCAAGGTCGTACCTGTTCTAGGTAGCGGAAAGTTAAAAAAAGCGCAGAAACGACTTAAAGAAGCTCAAACTAGATTAACATCTATCGAGCCTACAATGACCCCACAAAAGGGATTGTTGGAACTGCTTGAAGATCAGGCAAGGAGCGCAGGTGATTTACAGAGAGAACAACTAGAACTTCAACGTGATTCCGACGTCAAAGCACTTGAAACTTACGGCTCACAAGTAGTCGACGCTTACCGTCAGGCTGACCCCCGCAGCGCAGATCTAGCTGACTTCGCTTCATTACGATCGGGGATGACACGTGACGCAGACGGCAATATTACATACACCGAATCGGATTTATTGAGCAAGGGTCGGGGTCTTATGAACTCTGAATTACGGTCCGCTAGCGAAGCCGAAGAAGCATTGCGTAGCCAAGGCTTATCAAATATTAACGCCAAGCGTGCAGCCGCTAGCGCAGCTCAAACAGCTCTGCAGGCCAGCGGGTTGTCCAATATAAACGCACAGCGTGAAGCTGCTAGTGCAGCAGAGCAGGAGCTTAACAAGGTAGGGATGTCCCTGTCTGATTTATCTCCGACCGAACAGGAAGCTTTGCTGTCTGGACGAGGAATGGAGTTTGCTGCATCTACAGGAGAGCTTACGCCCTTAGAGCAGCGCAGGGCGCAGCAGTCCTCACGAGAGGCCTCTATTTCTCGTGGCAGAGGTATGGATCAAAGTGCTATATATGGCGAGATGCAGGCTCGTATGGCTGCAGAGCTAGACAAGCAGGGGCGTGAGGTTGCATTGGGTGCAAAACTACTGGGACAACAATCTGAAATGCGTTTAAATAGATTGGGTCAAGGCGCAAGTGTTCTTGGTCAAGCTGAAGCTATGAATGTTCAACGCAGGGCAGAGCAGTTGCAACGCCAGCAGTTCGGTGCTACTTCACTAAATCAAGTAGAGTTGATGAATGCCCAGCTTAGACGAGAGCAATTACAACGTCAGGAGCTGGGGGCCAGTATGCTAGGCCAAGCCGAAACTGCAGAGGCTCAACGCAGGGCGCAGCAGTTAAAACAGATTGAAATGGGTTCTCAATTATTTGGTCAGGCGCAGACAGTAGATCAAAGAAACCTCGGTCAGGCATTTGAAATGAATCGACTAATGGCGGGTGACTTAGGTAGTGCTATCCTGGGCCGTCCGTCTTCAGCAATTCAACTAGGAGGCCAGATTCTTGATGCGGCTCAAACGGGTGCCTCTCAGGAATTGGGACCTAATTTGTTTGATATGAGTCCAGGTATTAATGCAGGAATGCAAATGTATCAAAATCAAGCGCAAAGTAATATTGCTAATCAAGCATCTCAGGGCAACATAATGTCTGGACTTGCGCCAGCCGCTGGTTCCTTGGCTGGCACTGCAGGTTCTGCCGCTATTTCAGCTATCTAAATGTTGACTTACGTGGGTAAACATTAAAAATTCTTTAATGCAAAACAAAATACAAAGTGCAATTAAAAACATTGAGATGGGCCTTGGTAATTCAAGGAACCCAGTAATTGCTTGGAGCGGAGGCAAGGACAGTATGGCCTTGCTTGATCTTGTTTATAATAAATGCAAGGCTAAGATTCCTGTAGTTTTTTTTAGGGAGCAATGGCAGCCGCACAAGTATGCCTTTCAGAATCGAATCATAGAGGACTGGGGGCTAGAAGTTTATACTTGGCACCCAGCGATTAGTAACTTTCAACAAACGGGGGATGAGTTTGAAGTACAGAACAGATACTATTTTGACAGTACTGACATGACCTGCCCTACGGGCATTACTCCAGTAGAGGAGGGTCAGCCTTGGGCTTGTGCCTTGGACATCTATAACCGACCAAAGAACGCAGGCATTAAGGCAGACTGGGACGTAATGTTTGTCGGGCACAAGCATTGCGACAGTGACCCTATCTACGGAGGGGACGCTGGGGTTCGTGTAGACGTAAGGATTAACCCAGGGCAGTGCAATGCGTACTATCCAATGAAAGACTGGACGCACGACGATGTGTTTCAGTATTGCGAAGACAACGATGTTCCTATTCAACTTGATCGCTATGAAAAAGTTGGCGGTCGGTGGAGTGAAAAAGAAGACCGATCGCAGAACTGCGACTACGTGCACGCTTGCACTGCCTGCATTGACCGCAGAAACAGCGCACCAAATTTCGTACATTGCCCTAAATTAAACTGCACGATAGAGAACGTATCTCGTCGTGTACAATGGGCTGACCAATCAATACCAACATACATGAAAGATTAAATTATGGCATTTATAAATGGATCACCGATAGACGCTTCACTTATGAAGTTAGATTACAGCCCCCTTGTCGAGGCTAGTAAATTTCAGGGCCAAGCGTTAGCTCAGTTTGGAAAAAATTTTGTGAAAGGAATAGAGGATTACAAGAAAAAGAAACAAAAGAAAATAGAAGACGCAGAATTTGCAGAAGCGATAAAGCCGTTTGTAACAAACATTGCTGGGGGTGATGAAGAAGAAGCCGATAAAATGACTAGAATGCTTGTTAAAAGGCCTGACTTGTTTAAACAATTTAATGAAGTAAAAGAAAGTTCGGATGCAGTAAATCGAGCTGCAATAACGCAAGATATATTAAATCAATTTAGCCAAGGAAATATTAGCGCACAAGAAGCATTTTCAATGGGCGCTGATCCTGATAGTATCTCTGCGGTTCAAGGGATTACTGAAGGACAGGATGCCAAGAAGTTTAACGAGTCGGTAACCTTAGCCGCAGGGTCAGTCAACGGTACATATGATCCATCTCAAAACGGAATTGTAGTAGATACTAATGGGTACGTACCAGGCGGTAAAGAAGTTATTCCGCTTTCGGATCCTATGTTTGCTAATTACTTTGCAACCGCTAAGGGTCGGACCATGACTGGCAGAGGCTTTGATGTACTCGGAACAATGTCTGATGCCGAAGCTAATGCAAGTGCTGCTGAACCAGAGGTTCAAGTTCCTGTTGAATCAATTGCTAGCATTCCTTTAGCTGCTCCCGTAGAATACGGACAAAATCCTTCCATGACTGAAGCTGGTGAAATCGTGCACGGAGCTATGGCTGAAGGTTTTGGCAGTGTAGTAGACTTTTTCAAAAAGAGGACTCCTAAAACGGGTCAATTTTATACTCCTGGAATGGGGATGCGTTAGTCTTTGTTAATTCTAAAATAATCATATGGCAGTAAGCATCGTACGAGGTCCTGACGGTCGTCAGCACAAGGTGCAGCACCCTGACGGGATCGCACCTTCTCAAATAGTTAAATATGCCCAGCGTGAGATAGCCTCTGTTGCTAACGCAGAGGACTCCTTCGTCGTAGATGTAGGTAAGGGATTATTTACTGGTGGTTCTCAGGCGGCTGTTAGTTCAGCCGCTGGTGTTACGCAGTGGATGGGGCAGTCCTTTGGTAGTGATAGCTTACTACAGGCCGCCGAAGATATGCGGCAGTACAGCCAGGGGGTCGGCGATCAGGTTGGTTTAGACGAAGACTTCCGTGAGTCTTTCTTCGGTCAAGTCGTTCAGGGCTTGGGTCAGGTACCCGTTACTATTGGGGCAGGTTATGCGGGACTAGTTTTAACTGGCGGAAATCCCTTGGGTATGCTAGGCGCAGCCGCCCTTACTACAGGTGGACAGATGACCTCTGAGTTCTTGACGGACATGGAGCAGACCGTCGGCAAGCAATACACCGACTTTAACAGTTCCGAAAAAGAAGCTGCACTAAAGGGTATGCTAGCGCAGACAGCACTGGGTACAACCCTTGAGTTGGCCTCCGTAGGTAAAGCCGTAAGGCCTTTACTTCGTAGGATTAAAAGCGGCAAGGGCGTATCTTCTAAGGCACTAAAGAAGGCCATAGAAAAAGACAAGGGCGCACTTCGTGAAATCGTAGAGTCAGGTGCAGCGGAGGGCTTTACCGAGGCCTCACAAGGGCAGTCGCTAGATACTCTAGCTTCTATGCTTTACGACGAGGACCGTGAACTGCTAACGATGGATACGTTGAAGCGCAGATCCTTGGAGTTCGGCGTAGGTGCAGTCGTAGGTGGAACCGTAAGCGGAGGTGCCCAGGTTCTTGGTAGCCCAGGCAAGACTAGCACAAGCAATAAAGACTTAGGAAAGCCCGTCGAAGGACGGTCTGAAGTATCTGTCCCTCGGGAAATTCAAGTAACCTACAAGCCAGTAGACGGCCCGACGACTACAGTGACCCTTGCTCCTAATGAAGGAGAAAGCGCAATAGATGCAGCAGAAAGAATACTAGAGGGTAGACGACTACCAGGTTCTGACATGACCGTTAACGAGGTCATTGAACAGACTCCGATTGACGTAGTCCTAGGCGAGCCAGATGCAGAAATTTTAGAAGAAGACGTACCCGTAGATCCAGCACCAACGCCTACACCAACGCCTGCACCAGAGCCTACCCAGGAGTCCGATTATATTTTACCAGAGATAGAAGAGGGTGCAGATACTACCAGATTAGATGTCGGACTACTTTCCGATGAGCAGCTTCAAGATATAATTGATTCATATAATGTATATAATCAAGACAGATCAAAAGTTAGAGGCCTGGATGACATACAGGAATCCGAAGAAAGGCTAACCCGTGAAGCTCTTGAGGAAGCCCGTGAAGGAGGATCTGAAATTACTGATGCTGAGATTAAATTGGAGGTTCAGAAGAAAAGCAAGAAGTATGACAGGCAACGTAAGCGCATTGCACGGGCAATTAAGGAGCGTGATGCTAGATCTCGTGGAGAAGCTAGCCAGTTAAGTGAAGCTGACTTTGATGCTCTGGCCGAAGAAGCACAAAAGAAACGTGGAAGAGGTAGGACTCAAACTCCAACGCCAGCACCTGAGCCTGCACCAGGGCCAGGCGAATCTTTAATTGATGAGTCCTTAATAAACAGGCCGCCAGTCATTGAGCAGGACTCAAGACCTACGCTAACCGCAGAAGAATTTGAAGCACGGTCTGCACCAGTACCAGGCAAGACTGTAGCCGAATATGCTCAAGACTTAGGAATAACCGAGCAAGAGTTTCGTGCAAAGTTCCCGCCTTTAGCCGAGCAGGCAGACAAGAGATCGACTGCACCAGAGCCGTCCGTAGAGACGGCACCTGAGTTTGATCCTTTTGCAGATCCAGAGCCAGAGGGAGAAAGTATATCTTTTCCTACTCGTCAGGACTTTACTATCTCTCCCAGAATGTCTGGGTCTACGCCGAAGTGGCGTGGAGCCGATGTGAATTATACTTCGGACCTTGAACTTGCTGCATATATAGCAAGCGGCAAAGGAAAGAACGCAGGCAGCGTTCGGTCTGAGTTAATTGAAGCTGGATATTCCCCTGCAGAAATTAATGCAATGGGCGGGGATGTCCGTTCGCAGATGCGCAAGCAATACAATGCTGGCAGGCCTATATCAGTTAAGATTAGTTCAGACATAACTGCCCAGGCATCAGGGGTCGATCGCCGCACACTGTCCTTCAAGGACGTTTTGAAGCGCACTCCAGAGATCCAAGAGCAAGCCAAGATACTTAAGGAAAACATCAAGGCTGGTGATCGTCAGCAGAGCCGCAGGATAGCAGAGGTTGCGGATGAGTTTAAGCCAGTGCATCCTTATGATTTTGTGCCTGCACCTGAGACAAACTCAGATATGAGCACTGCTTTGAAAGAGAATCAAGTTCCTTTCTTGAACGCAGCAGTTCCTGATGGGAAACGAGTAGCCATGCGCTTAGACATTCCCGCATACAAAAATTACGGAACTTGGGTTCCTGTAATTCACGAACCGAAAGGCAACTTTCAGGCTGGCGAGAAACTTTCGTATAAATCTACAGGGGTTCTTGAAAACGTGCAGCTTGGCGTGGCTGGTAAGGGAATCGCCGCCTTAAATATAGCAACTGGAAAAGACAAAGGAACTATAGCTACGATTATAGGAACTTACAAAAATGTAACTCCTACTCAAGCTAATAAGATGGCCGACAAGGCCCTCAAGGATCCGTCTTACGTGCAAGTAGGCATGGACCCAGAGCGCAGAGGTTACTTCTACAACCGTGAAACAATGCAGGAGGTGGTCGCAGGCGACCAAGCAATTCAAGTTGGACCTCTTGTCCTAGTTAAGAATCCAGTATACGGAGCTACACCTAGTAATGAATACTTGTCATTAGGTGAAGTATCTGAAAGCATAGAAAATCAATCAAAAAATGAAAAAGAAAACACCCAAGAACAGTCGGGCACAGGCGCAACCTCAGCCCCAGCAGGAAACCGCCTCTTCAGTCAGCCCCTCCAGGATGCTACGTCGGTATCGGAACGATACCAAGGGACTCAAGGAATACGTGAGCAAGAACCTAGACGCATTGTTGAGTTAGACGAGGAGCGTGCTGCGGTTATAGGCAAGGCCTATGACAAGATGAAGCACGACCCTAAGAACCCAGAGGTTGTTCGTGCATACCAAGCACTAGTCAAAGAAACCTTAGCTCAATATGATGCTATCCTGGAAGACGGATACGCCATGGAGTTGAGCGACACTGAGTACGACAACTCTCAAGACATGATTGAAGACGTACGCAACCGAAAGGTTATGCGTGTGTTCTCAACCGAAGACGGATTCGGCACAGAAGGAATCACGGCAAAAGAAAGACGTGAGAATCCAATGCTCGCTGAGTCTGGGCGAACAGATAAGAACGGTAAGCCTTTGCTGGTCAACGACATATTTAGATTTGTTCACGACTTCTTTGGTCACGGCAAACTGGGCAACGGGTTTGGTCCACTAGGAGAAGAGAACGCATGGAACGTGCACTCACTTATGTTTTCTCCGTTAGCCCGCAGGGCATTGACTACCGAGACTCGTGGTCAAAATTCTTGGGTAAACTTTTCTGGAGTAAACGACAAAGCGTTTGAGATACGCACTCAAGCAAGGCAAGCCCGTGCAGATGGTGACCTGAAGAAAGCCAAGCGCCTAGCTCAGAAAGCATACAGCAGTATGCGCTTTGCCGAACAAAAAATTGGTCTGTTACCTAAAGAGTTTTCTGAATCTAACTACCAAGAAGATGTAACAGCTCAAGCGGCAGAGACTGCCGCAGAGGACCGTGGTCCTCAAGATACGTTTGATAATATCAATCAGCTTGAAGACTTTATATCAAAGTCCTTCAGTTCAATAGCTGGTAAGATGGGTATCAATATATACCCTAATATGCTAGGGCAGTTCGTGGCGCAGTACAACGTCTCGCAGAAAATTATTGAGTACAACCCACGGGCTTTGCTTAACCGAACTAAGGCTGGCGTGCAGGCCGCAATGCGTGAAGAGATTATTCACGCTGCTATGCACAACGTACTTATACAGAAAGAAAAGAAAGCCAGGACTGGGCGTAGCGAAGATGCGCTATGGGTAGATTTCTTTACTGCACTGGGTAACAACCTTACCCCGCAGGAGCGCACAGAGATTCAGAACGTATACCAATCTCTACAGGAAGGCGACACCGTCGGCTTCGGTTCTGAGTACAGCCGTGCAGTAGTGCAGAAGTTTAGGTACGGAGACTTTACCGAGCAGTACCTTGCAGTAGACAAGGGAGGCCCAGCCTTCCAGGCTATTGTAGAACTCCTTCGTTCAGTGCAGGCTTACATGGCCAAGGTCCTTGGACCTATGGTTAAGACTGACCCCGAGGCGGCTCAAGTGATCGTTGATACCGTAGAGCTTCTTAATGCTATTGACCCTGCCATCCGACCGAAGAGTCAGAACGTAGTGGCCAACGCCTACAATGCAACGGACAAGAACACAGCCGAAGAGAACACTGACCCTGGTGAAAGCGTAGACGCTAAAGCGTCAGAGCGAATCAGAGAAGAGCGCAAGTGGTTCGCTGATAGTTCTTTGCGAAAGACTGCATCCAAGTACCTTACTCCAGTCATCACTCGGTTGAATCGCATCAACCCAATGTTTGGAAGGATGCTTCAGAACTTGGACACTGCGATAAGAGAGCGTTCCTTCCGTCATCAGAAACAGACCAAGGCATTCTTTAACAGGCTCAACGCAATCAAGGGAGCAGAATTTCTTGAAATGAAACAGCTCTTATTCTTCAGCCCTACTCCAGAGGAGGCTACTCATCCGATTAACAAAGCTAAGATGCAGCGCAGGGATGCGCTACTTCATAAGTATGGTTTGCTTAATATGTATCGCTTGGATGTACAGCCTATCATGGAGGAGATATATGCGGAGTATACTAAACTTGGTATGCCTGCTATGGGCTATCTTGAGGATTACTTCCCTCGGGTAGTCAAAGATCTTGAGGGCCTAATTAACTCCTACGGGCAAAAGTCAAAGCGCACCTTTGAGCTTCTAGTCCGAGAGGAGAACGAACGCCGTAGCGCATTAAAGGACAAGGACGGCAACGATGCCTCGCTTCCCGAGATGAACGACACCGAGCGTGCAAGGTTCTTCCAGGACTTCCTGCAGAATAAGTTCCGTGTAGATATTAACGGTGCTAGACTTCCAGGAAACGTGAAGGTACGTGACATTCAGTTAATCCCAGAGGACAAGTTGCAGTTCTACGACAACCCAGGCGTTGCCTTCAGCAAGTACACGACCAACATGAACCGTGCTATTGAGAGCTTTAAGGTTGTTGGTGATACACGCAAGGGTAGACTTCAAGGTGAACTAGGGAAGCTAACCGAAGAGCTATTCAGTGCAGGACAAATTGATAACGCCGACGCAGATACTGTGAAGAGCTTGACCGAGCTTATTACTACGCAGTTCCAAGCAGAAAATGAAATACTTAAGAGCCTTGGTACGCTGACGTACATGGCTACACTAATCAACCCTGGCCCTGTGCTCGTGCAGATCATGGACTTGTACAAGGTTGCGCTGTACCGTGGCTTAGGTGGAGTCGTGTCAGGGGTGTACCGCACCGTCACGGGGAACCGTAGGTTTGATCTTGAAGATGACTTTAGCATTTCTAAGACTCAGCTATCCGCCGAGTTCCAAGATCCCACTGTACTGCAGAAGGCACTGGACTTCGGCCTTAGTCGCCTGGTCCCGTTCCGTCAGATGGATACAGCAATGAAGCACGCTAGTATAGAGGCGGCGTACGATGACTTCGTAAAGAAAGCTAAGTCACCTGTAGGGTCCAAGAAGTATGAGCAACTTAAAAGTTTCTTGACCATTAAGATGGGTGCAGTAGATGCCATGAAAACCATCAATGATCTAAAGGCAAACAAAGCGGCGAATAGTGAAAGGGTCAAGGAGGCACTACTGGCCGAGCTACTGGAACGTCAGCCATTGACTTACCTTCAGGTGCCCGAGGGTTACCAGACTGATCCAAGCAAGAGACTCTTTTACAAGCTGAGTACTTTCATGCTACTTGACTTGAACTACAACAGGCAGGAGTTCATGAATGACCTAGGCGGACCAGGCAAGACACTGCAGCAGCGTACCGCTGCGCTTCGTAGGTTGACCTACATGGCTACCCTGCTCACTATGTTTGGCCTTCCGTCTGATATGCTGGACGACTGGATCTCAGGCAAGGATACATACATTCCCGAGCACGTGATGAACAATATGCTAGGTATGTTTGGCCTAAGTAAGTACACGACTACACGTGCCCTCGAGAAGGGCACAGTCGAGAGCGTCATACAGCGCTTCACTCCTCCTGCCGTGAACATCATTGTCAAGGGCGAGGAATCGCTAAGGTCCTGGGTCAAGGGCGACGTAGAGTTGTTTGAGATGAAGGCCTGGAGAAACTCTCCACTGTCCGACGTCTGGTACAACCGAACAGGTGCAGGTAAAGAGCAACAGAAAAGGTTACAAAAACTCAGACGCAAGGAAGGCGTAAGGCCTAGCATCGACAGATCCTAAAACAAGTTTGGCCTCCCCCCAGATAAGGGAGAGGCCAAATGTCGAGGACCCTACTATGACGAAAAGCCCTCTTACGTAACACATAACGTAATACTGAACATAACACACCTTATTGCTAAGGTGCTTTAAATATGTAATCCCCTGCGTTTATTGCAAGTTATATCAGTCTTTACTGATGATATGGGTTTCATTTGTAGGTATATCGTAGAAGTATTCACCATTTGCGATCATCTTGTTGGGCACCTCTATAAGTTTGTCATCGGTAAGTTGCCAGCCGCAGATGCGCATAGCGTGACTGTACTCTTTGTTCCATATGTAGAACTGCACAGGCATGGACAGCTTGGCGAACTTCTTCTTGCGCTGAGGTAGGTGCACACTAGGCCAAGGGAACTTAGGTCCTTTCCATGCGAGCTTGCACTCGCACTCGATGAAGCACAGGCCCTCGACGATTAGGTCAGCGCAGTACTTATCGGGGTTGTCTATAGCGGTGTACCCCTTGCGGGAGATGTACTCCTTGGTTGCTTCCCTGGCGGGGCTATCCGTCTGGTCGAACATATCCATGTCGAATCGTTTATGTTTCATATCTGTTCTAGTTGGCTGGCATTTGAATGCCTGCATGAAAGCAGGCCTTGCGAAGTGCTTGCAGGTAGGCCGAGCTGTCGTGATCCTCGGACTGCCTGCGAGTGTTAACTCGGTCGATGCCCTTGGTTACGCTGGAACGGTTTCTGTTTACGAGCTTAGATATTTCTTCGTGCGTGCATCCGTGCAGGTGCAGGATGTAAGACAGTGCATCCCTTGCGTATGATGCACGTCGTGTACGGGACTTACCTCGGATGACGTTAGGTGTACTGCCAAACTCGTTGGCGGCGATTTCTATAAGTTGATTTTTTGTTTTCATTATTTTATGATTCCTACGCAGTGATATAGTTTGAAGATTCCACGAACGTCACGTTCGCCTTCTCGATTTTTAGCAACTGAGTATTGCAACTCAGTGTATGGTCCGACTGCGTCAACCTTCTTGGCTGACTCAACGTCCCCTCCCTTCGGCCACATAAGTACAACAGCGTCAGCGTCGTTCTCGATGTCGCCAGAATCCTTTAGGTCGTATAGGGACAGTCCGCTTTCACGCTTGGCTCCCTCTCGGTTGACCTGCGCCAGCAGTAGTATGCCTATGCTTAACTCAACGGCTATCTGTTTGATCTTGTGAGAGATCGCTGATATGCCTTCGGTCTTGCCTAGCTTATTGCCGAATGGGATTAACTGCAGGTAGTCAATGACTACCAGCTTTACCCCGTGCTTGCGGACCAGGATTCTTATCTGACTCTTGAGGTCGTCTGCGCCCTGCACTGCGTGCACGGTATAGATGGGCAGAGTAGACAGCACGTCATTCGCTGAGTGCACTGCCTTAACCTTGGCGGTTGAAGCTATGTTCTCTTCGATCTGTCGAAGGTTAACTCCGCTGAGAGTTTGAATCATGCGCCTTGCGATTTGTTTCTGCGGCATCTCAAAAGAAAATATGCAGGTAGGTACGGCGTCCGTCTTGGCGGCACGCAGTGCAATGTTGATAGCGACTGCGGACTTACCGCAGGAGGTGGGCGCCGCTACAATGCAGACCTCGCCTGCGCCTATGCCACCCATGCCTAGCTTTTCATCTAGGTGCGGGATGTGCGTGCGGACAACGTCCTTCACGAAGGTGCCCTCTTGCATCTGCTTGAACTCGTCCTTGAGTACTTCAACAGAAGTCGAGATCCTCTCGATGCTTGCGCCTGAGCTTACGTCTTCGCCGAGGTCGGACTCTACCGATCCTTGGATTTCAGATGCAGGTAACTGCTCGGATGCGGCCTGCTCGGCGGCCAGTCTGTAAGAGCGGTGCAACCTCCTGAGGTTGCTCTTCTCTTTGACTATACCTGCGTAGTGCTTGATGGACGTAGTAGTCTCGGCCCCTTCGGTTAGTCCGAAGATGCCAGCTACTCCACCGACTTCGTCGATGCTGTTGTTTACCTTGAGCTTCTCGACTAGATGAATCTCATCTATAGGTTGGCCGTCGTTGGCAAGGTCGGCTATGCCCTGGTAGGCTAGCTGGTGCTGAAGAGCATAGAAGTCATCGGACTTCAGTATACGGCTGACGCTATCGTAGGCGTCTGAGTTACCCTGCAGTAAACAGCAAGAGATAACTGCGTGCTCCGCCGATAAGTTGTGCGGAAGATCTGTGTTTGCTTCTAGTAAGTTTGTCATAGTTTTTCATAGTGTTAAGTGCTGTTATGTTGTACGTGATATAAAAATGCCGACTGAAGATTAGAACTCCAGTCGGCACGCTTGGGGTGTAGTCAAGGTTGGCTTAGAACGGTACGGGGTCGTCGTTCTGCGGGGCTACTCCGTTAGAAACCACGTCGGCTTCCTTCGGGTCGAATGAAACAGACAAGAACGGCTGACCCTTCTTGCTTGTCTTCTTCCACGCCTTGAACCAGTAGTCCTTGCCATCTACCTCGGCGGAACCAGTGAGGTCAGGGTGAGTGTCCGACTTCTTGCGGTCGTTCGTAAAGAGGGCACCGCTGTTATTGTTGTCGTATTGTTGTTGCATTATATTAACCCATCCAGGGTTTGTGTTTTCTTTTGGTAGGAAGGTTCACCCTTCCCGTGAGTGTTTGTTGCATCGGCATCCTTGGTGTCGTCAATGCAAAGAAGTCCGTTGAGCGCATACTTGCGTGCATAGGATGAGGCCGAGCCAGTAATCTGGGCTTCGTCCATGCCCTTCTTAACTTCAGCTTCTCTTGCGAAAGCACTCGCCTCGCTGACAACATCTCCGTGAGATTCCTCTATCGTAGCTGTTGACTTAACGTATACTCTACCGCCGACCTCAACGATGCTGTCGTCGATAGTAATGAAGCAATCGTACTTATTCAATAAAGGCTTGAGTGCCTCTAGTATATCTTCGGCGGATCTGTAGGAGTATCCTCCGAACTTATTAGTTCTACCCTTCGGAGCCTTCAGCTCGGTCTGGATGCACTGCATGATCTTGGGTGTATTATCTTTTGTCATATGTTTTATTGTTTGTGTTAAGTGCACTGCTTAAGAAGGGCAGTGCGAAAGCATTGTGTGCGAGCCTTAGAGTTCTTGCAAGAATTAATTTCATCGGGGTCGCATTTAAATTTTATGAGAGTCTCAACCTGCTCGTCCTTCGGTAGCCTGCTGAATCGGTTGCACTTCTGGCGTAGCCCTACAGGGTGAAGTACATCGGTCCGAGCTTCTTCTAGGTATGTAGCCAAGGCACGCAGTGCCTCTGGCAATGCAATTTTAGAATTGTATCCGTGTCGTTTCCAAGAGTTCTCAATCTTACCTGCCCATGCGTTGCTCTGCCTGTGCAGTACACCTCGGACCAGGCCAGTGCTATGGCAGTGATCGACGACGGCGTCGTCTACCTTGCACTTAAATATCGGGCACTCTCTGGGTAGGTTGGCCTGCCTCCACTCTTTAAGTTTACTCTGCGCTAGGTATTTCATCGACGCTTATAATTTGAACGGGAAGCTTACGCTTAGTATGAGTCCAGCCCTGCTTGTCGGGCTTCTTCGGGGCGAAGTATTTGAGTGCCTGCTCTTTAGTATGGCCGTGCTTCATGCACTTGCCGACGTAGCCGTCGGGCATTGATGCGTGCTTATATTTTATCTCAAACAGCACGGACTAGATGTCGGTGTATACCACGTGAAAGGATCCGTTGCCATGCAGTCCCATGATGTTGAACTCTACCCACTCAAGGGCTTCGTCGGGTTGCATCCCGTCACGTGTAACGAACACGTCTATGAGTAGCTCGTAGCTGTAGCAGAGAACACCTTCGTCGGTGATGCCGAGGACTGCCGAGTCGCACCCTCCAAGTTGTATAGCTTCTTCGCTGATGTAATGACCTTGCTCGGTCCAGTCTATAGGTTCTAAGTCTTTCATGCCTTGATTAAATTATAAGTTAGACGACGATGCAAAAGAAAACTACCGCCGTGATACATATCAATATAGTGAATGCGTCCATGCTGTCCTCCTATTTTTTCATTCGCTTGTTCCAGTAGAGTTTCGCCATTAACTTTGCGTTGGCGATGCCCTTCTTTACGTCGTCTGTATTCCACACGTGGTGCCAGTGCTTCTTGGTTCCGCAGTCAATGACTACTGACCTGCACTCTGGCGTGTAGGCTAAGTTGTATTGACGCTGAATCATGAAGGCCTCGATGGCCAACTGCTCGCAGTCCTTGTCGTATACCTTGGCCTTGCCTTTCGTATTGGTTCTGCACTTGTAGTCCGCTAGGAAAAGGTTACCCTCGTGGTCGTATCCTACGAAGTCTACGCTACCTGCAATCTTAAGCAGTTTGTCTGCTATGATGCACTCAGTAGCTACTGGCTTGACTTGCTCTTCTTCGATCCAGTCAAGGAAAGGTGTAGCCCATTCAGTGTAAGGGCATTCGGGCACCTCGTGCCCGTGTAGTTTGGCCTGCACTAGCTCTTCGATTCTCTTGTGCACTGCTGTCCCGAAGTCCGACGAGGGTATGCTCTGTCCGTCGCTCGGGTGCTGTCGTGTCCCGTAGGTCATCTTCTCTACGGCCTGCCAAGGTAGCGTTGGGTTCTCCCGTGCAAGATCGGTGATCATGCGGGGCTTGTAGATTCCATCTAAGAACTCATCTTTGCAGATGCTTAGTACAGTGGTAACGCTGGGATAAATAGCACGGACTTTGCGAGCCTGTGCTACGGTGCTTATGTCCTCCCGAAGGAAGGCATCGAGTGTATCATTGCAGTCATAGAAGTGAGCCATCCTAGTATTAAGAGGCTCACTCTATGCCCTGTCAATCATATTTCTTCCTCGGACATATCCATCAAATAGTTGATGGCATCAGTGACCGAGTCCGTCCAAAGCGTCTCGATTAGTTCAGTCTTGTGCGAGCGAAGCTCGATCTCAAACTTCGGTGCTTCATCAGCGATAGCTCCAGTCGGCACGTGAACGATGTCGATTTGATTCTCCTCGATGTAGTTCAAGATGTCTTCTGCCTTGCGCTGTGGTAGCTCATGAGTTGGGACGAAGTATTGATCTCCGTCTTGTAGTTCTTCGATGGTGCAGTCATCGAACTTATTCAATAGGTTCAGTCGTTGAACAACAACGTCCTGTCCTAGTTTCCTTGCTACCCCATGAGGGTAGATGCTTATCTGTAGTTCGTGCATAGTGCTTGATCTATGGGTGCTCAAGGACGGCTCCGTCTGCGATTGCTCCAGACAGCTCCCTTCCTGTGGTTAAAACTCGACGATCCTCGTCGGTAGACCACGTGTATAACCACGTTTCCTCTCCGCTAGGTTCCCGAATGCCGATGACCTCGCAGTCCGTGAGAGTAAATCTCCCATGACTGCCCGTTAGTGTAGTGCCTGTTTCGTATTTCATAATTGTGCTTGACGTGTATTGTGTGCTAGTTATAATTAAGGAATAACTCCTTAAGGAAGTGCCCCCTACAGGGGCATCTCCTTAGTAAGAATAATCCTTAAGGAATAGGGCGCTGATGTCAATGGCCTTTTGCATCGTTAGCTTTATCGACCATGTCGGCGGCACGGCAGTTCATGCCTTGCAACCATCCTCGCTTGTGAGATCTAGGCCTGTCGTCTACGCAGTTCCCAAACATTTGAGAGTCACGGAGGACTGCTAGGCCTGTCATTGCGTGCGCTATGTGATGCTCACCAGAGTCTGGGTCGAGGTCTTCGCCCTCGTACCAAGCTGTGAGGTGCCGCCATACAGCGTCGTAGTATACCGATGCTCGGACTCCTTCTTGGCGCCAGTTGTAGGCTCCGTATTTCAAGTCTCCGTGCAACTTTACTAGGCCGCACTCCATTAGGACTGGAGCAGGCAGGCCAGACATAGGAGCCTTGCGTATACCTACCCTGTCCTTTGGGTTAGTGCTCTTGACCTCGCTCATAGTGATAGCTTTCCAAGCTCGTCCTCTACGTCGTAGCCCTGTAAGGCGTTCTTGAAGATGCCCAAGTCAATGCGTGTTACGGCTCGATCGCTTGGCTTGTCGAGGGGATCATCAAGGATGTCCTTGAGATACTGAATGCCAACACGGAGTTGAGACAGCTCGGCCAAGGCCAAGTGAGTATAGCCCTGCTCGCTGATAGGAGCTTGGCGTGCGTCGCACTTGCTAATTTCTTGCAGTGCATTTTCGAGAGGCTCCAACCAGTAGCGGTTGAAGTCCGATTGTGTTTCTGTATTTGTTTTCATAAATGGATACATGTTATTGGTTGCAGTGCACCATATATTGAATGGTGCTCTGAAGGTTGTCGAGTATATCTTGAGGGTCAACGCCTTCAGCTATCTGAAGACAGTCGAGTATCTTGGAGTCCGAAGGACGGCTACCGAGGGTGCGACCGAAGCCGTAGCACCCGTCGGTGAAGCTGTGCCTCCCGTATGTTACGTCGGTCAGCACCATGGGTTTGTTGTCCACGATGTATGCCTGTCCGATTTGTAGGTTTGATTCAGTTGTCATAGTTATTTTAGTAGTGAGTTTCTAGGTCTTTTGCATACGCTCGCAACGCATCCACCTTCCATTGCATCTTTGATAATTCTTTGGTGGTGTATACGCCTTCGGTTCCGCCTTCGACTATAGATTCTTCTATGCCGTCAGCTTCAAAGCGTATGTCTTCTATTCTTTTTTCTAGGTCTGTCATAGTTAGTTGGTGTTAGTTATTTATAGAAGATATGCCGACCGATCTTGCGAGTCTTTTGCAAGGAGCTAGCCCAGTATGGGTCGCAGTAGTCAGCGTGATAGTGATCGGCACCGCCCGTGTAATTAGTCGGGGCTGAGTGCACGATGACGAGTGCCTCGTGCCACCGAGGGTGCCTCTTAGCCTTGGCTAGCAGGGTAGCAATCTTGCCACTGTTCCAACAGCTGAACTGCTTGCGCTGTAAGCACACCTGCTTGGCCGTGAGCCTGCGTTTGACAGCTCGGTTGAGTATAACCTCATGCACTGCCTGCATCGCCCCTTCAGCGTGCTCTCCGCCCGCTTCTAGGATTAGTGTAGCCGCTACGATCTCGGACTGATTAGCCGAGAGGTTCGACAGCGCAGTCAGCGCTGTAATTAGAATGATTCTAAATGTCTTCATAGTTGTATTAGTTTATTGTGGATGATGTCGTATAGTTCAATGAACAGGTCTTGTGCCTCTTCGGTGAATGAGATGTAGTCTCCGCTTTCGTCGCACTCCCATGTTAGGTGCGAGCCGATGCGATGCTCGACTATCTCAGTTGCAATCTCGCAAGCGAGTTGGTTAATGTTTGTTTCTGTGTTCATTATATTTTTTGTCTGTGTTCTAGTTCGTTGGCTACATCTATTAGTAGTGCCTTTTCTTCGTAGGAAAGCGATGCGTAAGCAACGCTGTTGAGTTTGTCTAAGGCGAGCCATAGCTCGACGGTGGATAATTTTTCTATAGTCATAGTTTGTATTGGTTAGTATCCGACTGATCCCGCCCACTCTTCGATGCGGTGAAGTATTCTGTCGAGTATCTCGTGCTCTTCCTCCCCGTCGGTGGTGGTCAAGTAACCAAGTTGAAAGGCACGATCGAGACTGCCTCCAAAACTTCCTTTAGTGATCCAACCTTGTGTTTCTGGTTCTTGAGTGCTATCTATCTCGACTTCGCAGAGATATCCGTTGATGATTTTTTTGTGTGTTTCAGTGTATTTAATTGTCATAGTTTTATTGGTTATGTTAAACGTAAGCGGAATGCTTACACCCAGAAAGCCCGCACCTTGTGGGGTGCGAGCTGTGGATTACCATCCTTGGGCATATACCCACTTTTCAATTCTTGTGCGTGTTCCGTCTGGGATTTCTAGCTCTTCGCCGTATCCATCCTCAAGAGGTTCACCTTGCATAAAACGACCTAAACTTGCGTTGAACTCGCCTTTAGATATCGTGCCACAACTAAAACGCATCCGATCTCCGTTGTCGTCAGCTCCGTTGTCATCAGACTCGTGTTCGATTTCATAGCCGTTAATTGTAGTGTGTATCCATTTGTGATCTTTGTTTTTCATAATTTTTATTGGTTGGTCATGTTGATTGTAAGCGACCTGCTTACACCCAGAAAGCCCGCACCTGTAAGGGTGCGAGCTGAAGGTTAATTGATGAATGGATTACCACCCGTCATTTCGTCGGTGCAATCAACGACATCGTCGTAATAATCTTCTTCCTTGGCAACGACGTGCCTAATAATTTGAGATACCTGCACTGACTGAATGTAATCCATTCTACAGCTCTCATTAGTCCACCACTTGGCGTGATCGAGGGCATCTTTTTCTGATGAAAAAGTGTCCACTTGACTTCCCATGTCGTGGCTTTTCTTCCACTCTGCTTTTACCTTGAAGAGGTTGTCTGACTTGAGGACTTGAACTGAGTATTTTTTCATAATTCTGATTGGTTATGCGTTAAACGTAGGCAGATCAGAAGTGGCCTGCTTACACCCAAAAAGCCCGTAGCGGTTAGGCTACGAGCTGTGGAGTTGCTTTGGTTTATGCTAGGTCAAAGGCAGTTTGCAATTGCTCTTCAGCCCAGAGAATATCCAGCGAAATTTCGGTGCTGTCTGATGTATCCCATACATCTTCTGGGGCTTCATTAACCAAGTCCCAGAAACTACAGCCCAAATTTTCATACGATGCCCTAACTCCAATATCACGAGCTAATTGTTTATTAGTCTCGTAGAATGGTATGTGGTTTCCATCTTTTGGTTCCTGTTGTAGAAATCTTGTAAAATAAGGCAGTGGTGATTTTTTAATTTCCATAATATTGATGTGTTGATTATTGGCACTCCCCATCTATGCGGGCTTGTGACCGCCGCAGTATGCGGCTGGGTTACCAATCTATGTCCCACTTGCTACGTCATCGAGGCCGCTTGGCGGCCACCTATCCACTTCCTGATCTTATGGTGCAAATGCACGGATAGGCCATCTGGAGTGTCACCCCAGAGTCGGTAGCGTTTGGACTGGAAAAGAACGGGAACTGCACCACCAGTATGTGCATAGATTGTGATTAGTCAAGCTCATTGAGTAACTAGTTTTGAACCACTGCATACCAAATAATGAAACTATTGTAAAGATGGCGGCCCACAGCCGCCTATATAGTTACGTAAGTCGTTGATAACGCTTCTGTAAGTCGTTGATACGCTTTTGTAAGTCGTTGATTATCAGTAAAGGGTCAAAATCTAAAATCAACAGCAGGGCACCTAGGAGCCGCTGTGCGGCGTCCGATTTTCGACTGGCACCCTACCCTTCGCAGGCCGTCAGAAGGCCATACAGGGCATTTTCATCTTAATGAGATTGCCGTCTCAATAAGCCCCAAAGCCCCTCCACCTAAAGTAGATATGCTTATGCTGGGAGATTAGAGTAGAGTAGAGTAGAAGAACTCATGCTGTGATCCTTTCACTCATCAAAGAAGAAAAACTTATCTCATGCCAGAGCCGCCCACGGTATTAGCGGAGCTTATGGTAGCCCACCGCAGTAGGAATGCTTATGCTAGCCCTGTTGATAATGAGTCTCAGTCTCATCCCATCTATGGCGACTGCTTGTTGCGACCCAGTCTCAGTTAGGGGGGGTGGGGGGCTATCATTAACTGACTAGATTTTTGTGTATTTCATAAACCCCACCTTAAAAAAATACCCAACTCATAGGGCAAAGCCAGGGCCACCTGGCTAGGTTCCTGTATTCCTTAAGGAGTTCTCTTTAGCAACTATACTCCTTAAGGAGTCTCTTGTCTTTGGTTTCTCCTTATTTCCCTGGCCTCTACGGGCCAGGAAAAGAACTTAAGGTATGAACTCCCTAAGGAGTATAAAAGGATTATACACTAGTTTTTACTTGACTGTCAAGTCCTATTTATAAATAATGAAGAAATGCTAGAGGAACCAGACAACAATTCACCTGAAGATAAGGCTGCACTAATGCAGGAAATCCAAGGAGCCATATGGGAAGTCTCGGAGAAGAAAGAGATCGAGAAGGTCCGCAGTCTATCTAGACACAACCCCGAGAAGGTTGCGTCCATCCTTTACCTGTATAGCACTGGCAGTAGCCAGACTAGGATAGTAAAGAAGTACGGCATAGATAGAGAAACCGTTATCAGCGTCCTGTCGGACTACACGGATCACCTGGGTAAGTTTAAAGAGTTAAGCGGCAAGATTGCCGCTAAGAACTACCTGAACCTCAGTAGCCTAGAAGAGGACCTAATTAACTCTGTAAGGCAGGACCTAGAGTCAGGAGAGCTAAAGCCTACTGTAAGGGACCTAAAGGAAATTTCGATCTCTGTATCCAATGCAGCTAGGCAGGCCTTTACTTCACGTGGCGAGGCCACGCAGATTACTGAGGACCGCCAGGTCATCACTCAGGAGGACTACGAAGAAACTATCAAGGCGGCCCGAGACAGGATCGCCAATCTTAAACAAGCCGAAGAGGCAGAACTAGTACAGGAGGACACAGATGGGTAAAGGATGCGCACCCCGCAAGGGACACAATCAAGACAAGCAGCGTAAGAACTACGACGATATTGACTGGAGTAAGAAGCCAGTAGCCCCGAAGACAGAGCAGCCGCAGAAGTCTAAGTAATGCCGATTACATTTACAGAGCACCCTATAGTGCGTCCTCCTACAGACGAGGAGATAGTCCTGCTTGGTGAGCAGGACCCTCAGCTACTGGCGGCCCTGCACGAGGCTCACGAAGGTAGAATCAAAGCAGCTGAAGAGGATCCTATGCGCTATGGCTTCGACCTAGAAGGCTGGGGCAGAATCCGACACGGGCTTCAGAGTAACAATGAAGTCCTTGCTCTAGGTGGTAACCGCAGTGGCAAGACTACTGGCTGCGCCAAGATGCTCATGGAGGCCGTCACCGAAAGTATGGACGGTCATATCGTATGCTTCTCTCAGAACGCCGATACGTCCATCAAGGTGCAGCAGTCTGCAATCTGGGAGATGATGCCCAAAGAGTTCAAGCGCAAGACCAAGAGCGTAGACGGATACATAAACTACTCTATGCAGAACGGCTTTACTGCTTCGTCGTTTATCTTTCCCGATACCAGGACACGTGTAGACTTCAAGACCTATACGCAGTACAGTAACAACCAGACTATCTTAGAGGGCTTTGAGTTCGGGTTCAAAAAACCCGAAGGGCTAAACATCGGAGCCTGGCTGGACGAATACCTGGGCGACGCAGCACTGGTAAATACCCTGCGCTTCCGACTGGCTACACGGGACTCCAAGATGCTGATAGGGTTTACACCCATCGACGGCTATACACCCTTTATATCAGAGTACCTCAAGAACGCAGAGACGCTTAAGACAAAGCCTGCGGCTTTGCTGAACAACAAGGCGGTGCCTATAGAGCAATACAGCCCTAGCCGTGATGCCTCGGTGATCTACCTGCACTCAGACGAGAACCCCTTCGGTGGTTACGAACGTATAGCCAAGGACTTAATAGGTAGGCCTGACTCAGAGATACTGGTCCGTGCCTACGGCGTCCCAGTCAAATCAGCCAATGCCTTGCTTCCTTACTTTAATACAGAGGTCAATGTACTTACTGCGGAGCCAAACAAGTACGGGATGCAGTTCCCCGATATATCGAATAAGTCCAAGTTCAGTTGCTACCAGGTAGTTGACCCTGCAGGCGCAAGGAACTACACCTGCATCTGGGCTGGAGTTAACGAGCACGGCGAGGTATACATCCGCAAGGAGTGGCCCGACCGTGATACCTTCGGGGAGTGGGCAATCTTTGGAGATCCCAAGTGGAGATACGGCCCAGCATCTAAGAAGGTAGGCCTCAACGTAGAAGGATACTGCGAGCTATTCAAAGAAATTGAAGACGACCTAGGCATAGAAGTAACCGAGCGCATTGGGGACTCCAGGTTCTTTGCCAAAGAAAACGAAAACAACGACGATCTGTTTACTTCGTTCTATGATTTCGGCCTTAGCTTTATACCGTCAAACGGAGCAATGGAAGACCAGGGCATTACAGCCCTGGACGATTGGTTTAACTACAACCCTAACGTAAGCATTGATGCAAGCAACAGGCCCCTGTGCTATATACACAAGGACTGCGGAAACCTTATAGATAGTCTGATAAACTATAACAAGCAGGGAAAGCCAGACGAACCCCTAAAGGATTTCTTCGACGTAATACGATACTTAAGAATGTCTAACGGAGGCGAGGGACCAGACTTCATGTCCAGCGCATCTATGCAAACAACAAGAACAAATCAAGGAGGATACTAATATGCCTAAGAAAAGACTAAAGACAATTGCCGAAGAGCACGAGGTCGAGCTGGACTACATCGTAGAACTAGTAGAAGCAAAGCTGCCCGTGCATACCATTACAGGAACTGGCTACGCCAGGTGGATCAATGAAGAAGGCCAAGAGCTTTTAACGCAAGCCGTTGATATACCAGAGCTTACGCCTAAGAGATACAGAGGGATAGTGCACTCCAAGGCACCCAACCGAAGTTATGTCTACGTGTACATACACGAAATACAAAAGAAGGTCCCGATGGTTATTGCTCGTAAGTTTGAGGATTGGCTAACGAAGGGTAAGCAAGTAAGCGTCGAAGCCATTCAAGACGACAAGGGAACATCTTATCGCTATGTCCGATGAAAAAGATATTACACTTGATCCAGAATGGATCAAAGAGCAGGTGCACCGTCTAGCTGGATGGGAATATTTAAACCGTCATGTTAATCATGAATTAGACAAGACTATGCTTCCACAAGAATTATGTGATAAAATTGGCGTTCACAAGGGTTACATCCACGAGATGACAAAATCAATCCGAACAAAATTAAATGCAAAATAAATCTACTTTTGAAGCCTTGACGTATGTTGATGCAATTCCAGATATTAACGCACTGCGTAATGCCTACGATGAAACCGTCAACGAGCTAGAGTCCTACTTTGATTTATGCCGTACTAGTTACGACGACCGCAGGAACTGGTGGCCAGGTAAAAGCCGTGATCACCGCAAGCACGGAGCAGACGCATTCCCCTGGGAAGGCGCATCCGATACAGAGAGCCACGTAATCGACGAACGCATTACACGCCTGGTGTCTTTGTTTATGTCTTCGCTTAATCGCTCAAACATTCGAGCGTACCCCGTAGAATCCAGCGATATCTCTCGTGCAGAGATCGTGTCTTCGTTCCTGAAGTGGATGACTACAAGTGGATATATTCCACGCTATAAGCGTGAAATGGAACTAGGCGCTAACTACTTGCTAGAGCGAGGCCTATTAATTACTTACGTAGGCTGGCATACGGAAGACCGTCAGTTCCTGCAGAAGTTAACACTAGAACAAATTGCAGAACTTGACCCAAATATTTTCGGGGCAGTGCAGTCAGGAGAAAAAGACGACGAGCTGGTCTTTATCCTGCAAAACATTTTTGAAGGAGTCACAGAAAAACGTGCAAAGAAAGCACTGAAGGAACTTAGGAAGTCAGGCGAAGCCGAGCTTCCTGTTGTTCGCAGGCAGATCAACGCACCAGAAATTAAAACCTTAGCTCCAGACGGGGACTTCTTTTTTCCTCCGTATGTAACTGATCCCCAACGAGCACCTTACTGCTTTTGGAGGACTTACTATACAGCTCAAGAGCTAGAAAACAAAGTAGCAACTGCAGGCTGGGACGCAGACTTTGTTGACTACATTATTGAGCATTACCGAGGGGTAAACATTGACAGCATTGAAAGAGAACAGGAAGGCCGCCGTAGTATTAGCTTGACCGATAACGCTTACGAAGCAAATGAACTAATAGAAATCGTGTATGCGTACCAACGGCTGGTCGATCCTGAAGATGGATCTGAAGGAATCTACTGCACAGTATTCCACAAGGAATACAGCGGAGACAATAACGAGGCGCCTGCTTACGCAAAGCGTGAACTACTCAACGGCTACGAGGACTACCCAGTTGTAGTTACAAAGCTGTCCGAGGACAGCAAGCGTCTATACGATACTACTACGATCCCAGATCTCCTTCGTGGCATACAGAACCAAGTCAAGGTAGAGCGTGACTCCAGAATTGACCGCAATAGTCTAGCAACCCTGCCTCCTATTCTGCACCCAGTAGGACAGGCACCCAGTGACTGGGGGCCAGGACGTATGATTCCTTATCGCCGCAAGGGCGACTTGGACTTTGCGCCTACACCCGCTTACAATCAAGGCTCAGTAGAAATGGAAGTTAACCAGTCTGCACAAGCAGACCGCCTGGTAGGACTAGACGAGGACTCTCAGATCTCAAGTGTACGAAAGCAGTTCTTGGTAGACAAGTTTTTGCAGCACAACGCAGAAGTTATGCGCATGGCTTACCGTTGCTTCCAGCGTTTCGGGCCAGACGAAATGTTCTTCCGTGTAACAGGTGTACCTGATCCACAAGTTATGGACCGAGGTGACCCTGATGCAAACTTCGATATTACAATTAACTACGACGTACTAAACACGGACCCCAAGTCTCAGGAAGTAAAGCTAGCGCAGATGACGCAGCTTATACAGCTTGACCGCAACGGGCGTATAGACGTTGACAGGTTAATTGCTGTATTAGCAGGATCCATAGATCCTATACTTGCGGACTCTGTCTTGACACCTGTCGAAGATGCACAGCAGCAAGTAGTTAAGGATGTTACTGATGACCTAACTAAGATATTCTCTGGCATTGAAATGCCAGCACGTTCAAGCGGAGGACAGATTGCTATGCAGGTCCTAGAGCAGTACGGTCAGCAACCAGACATCCAACAAAGGCTACAGGAAGACGAAGCTTTTGCTGCACGTCTTCAGAAGTACGCAGGTCAATACCAGTTTCAAATGCAACAAATGCAGAACGCTGAGATTGGTCGCATAGGTACTACCCCTGCACAGATGGGAGAAGTTGGCACCCAAGAAATGCCACAATACTAATATGGACAAACCTCAGATCGAAGAAGACATCGAGCACCTTAGACGGCACGATTCATTTAACCGCTTTATAGATTTTGTAAAGCAGATGCGGGAGGAGTGCATCGCAGAGATGTACGAGTCCCCTACGGATAAGATCCAACAACTTTCAGGACGTATACTTAGTTATGATCAGATCCTAACTATGTCTACCTGGGGCAAGCATTCCCCTTCGGAGTAATTTCTTGCACGCATTTAGTGTGCTATAATGCAAAACATAGCTATCGCTCGGCGTTGAAGAGTGGAATTATATGAACAACGAAGTCACAACGGGAGACGCTAAAACCGAAAACTCTACAGCGGAAAAGACAAATATAACAGCGGAGGATTTTGCGATCCAACGCTTAGGGCAACCAGCCCCTGAACCCCAGGAGGAAGAGACTCCAGAGGTTGAGGAAGAGGTTGCTGACGAAATTGCTACTGAAGAAGAAGAAGGTTCCGAAGAATCAGACGAGAGTACTGAAGACGACGAACTTGAATCTGAATCAGAAGAGCAAGTTCTTTCTCAGATTGATTTAGACGAAATGTCCGAAGAGGAACTGCGGGAACTAGCTGACAAGCTAGGCAGCCGTGCAGTAGCCCGCTTTGGAGAACTCACAGCTAAACGTAAGGCAGCAGAAGAAAAGCTACAACAATATGAAGCTAGACTTTCTGCCGAGCAAAACAATCCACTGCAGCCCAAGAAGGAAGTTAAGAACAATCCGTTTGATTCCGTAGATACTTTAGAGGACCTACAAAGCAAAGCAACGGATGCTAGTAACGTCATCGAATGGGCCGAGGACATTATGTTCAACGCAGACGGATATGAAGCTGATGATGTAGTCACAGAAGTAGAAGGTAAAGAAATGACAAAGGCCGACGTCCGCAATGCTTTATTGCAGGCACGTAAAGCCAGAGACAAGTTTTTACCTGCTCGCTTAGGGGAAATCCAAAAGGTTGAACAAAGCAAAAAAATGCAAGAGCACCTTAGTGCTCAAGCTGAAGCTGAGTTACCTTGGATGCAAGGCGAGGACAACGACACGAGGCGTGAATACGAAGCTATCATGAAAGACCCCAGGGTTGATACATTGATGACTAGCCTTCCTGCTGACGTAAAGGCACAGATGCCCTACCTACTAGCGCACGCAGCTAACAGTATCTACGGTCGGAAAGCAGTAAAGAATGGAAAGTCTAATGTAAGACTGAACCCTTCTAGTACTTCTACTCCGAATGCCGCAGGTTCTGAAAAGCAAGTTAGCCGCACTAATAAATCAATCAAGAACTTGAGTACTCAGTTTAAGCAATCAGGACAAAAAGATGACTTCATTACTCTCAGAACTCTTCAACTCAAAAATAAATAAATTAATTAAACCATAAAATAAAATGGCATTCTCAAATACATTCGATACTACAAATCAAGGATCGGCTGTTTCTAATCGTGAAGAGCTTTCAGATGTACTTACCATCTTGGCTCCCGAAGAAACTCCCGTCCTTTCATCCGCTTCTAAAAAGACGTCTGGCGCTACATTCACTGAATGGACCGTTGACGCTCTTTCTGCTCCTAGCACTGCTGGTGTTGCAGAAGGTGCAGACGTTACTGCATTCACCGATAAGTTTGCTGGCCGTGCTCGCCTTGGTAACTACGTCCAGAAATTCCGCCGTGACTTTATGGTCTCTGACCTGCAAGACGCTGTTGAATCCGTTGGCCCAGCCAAGATTGCACAAGCTGAAGCTAAAGCAATTCGTGAACTAAAGCGTGACGTTGAAGCTACACTCATAGGTACACAAGATCGCAGCATCGAAGATGGTGCTGGTACAGCCTACGGCCTTCGTGGTCTTGGTGACTGGATCGACTCCGCTGGTCCTTCTGACGTTCCTGCTGATTTCCGCACTCCTGCTGGTTCGATTTACGACATCAGTACTTCTGGTGCATTCAGCGAAGCTGCACTTAACGGCCTGATATCTTCGATCTATCGTGAAACTGGTAACTCCAACAACCTTATGCTTGTTGCTGACACTGGTCTTCGTCGCACTATCGCTGACTTTGCTCGTGTATCTGCTGGCGCAACTGAAAACATCCGCAGTGTAAACTACGACGGTAACAAGGCCGAGATTAAACTCTCTGTTGAGCTATACCAAAGTGATCACGGCATGGTGTCCATCGTCAACATGAACCCAGACACTGCTCCTGCTACACTTGCTGGCGGTACTGATTTCAATGACGGCTACCTTATCAACCCTGAGTACTACGGCGTGCACGAACTGATCCCTATGGGTTCAACTCGCTTGCCTAACCTTGGTGGTGGAGAGCGTGGATTCTGCGATTGCACCTTGACTTTAGGTGTATATCAGCCACAAGCTCACGGTAAGATCACTCAGTAATTACCAACTAACAAAGGAAATATAATACCATGCCTAAATTAACTATAAACGAAAACCCAGGAGGTTTTACTGACGAACTTACAATCTCATTTGAAGATTTTTCAGTAGCCAATGCTGGTACTCTAGCAGACCGTGCAACTAAAACATTCACGTATGCTATCCCTGCAGGTTCTCTTGTAACAAAAGCATCAGCTAAACTAGTCACTGCCTTCAACGACAGTGGCTCTGGAGATGACTTAACGATTACAGTTGGAGACGGAGCTGATGCAGATGGTTACCTACTCGCTGCTGATATTCACGTTGATGCAACTGAAATCACATATGTAGCTAATACTGGTGCATTATTGGACAATGAAAACGGCAAAGTCTATGCGGCTGCCGACACCGTTGATATCCTATTCAGTCCTGATACTGATAGCGATGCTCCTTATTCGCTCAATGAGTTAACCGCAGGTGAAATCAAACTTAAGTTTGAAATCTGCGACCTTAACTAATTAAAGACTGGTTGGGGGGCGCAAGCCCCCCGCCTTTTTTAATATGGAAATAATTAACAAAGTCCCAACGTATTCAGACGGGGAGGTCGACGAGGCCTTCATGAATGAAATTAAGAATGGATTTGCACTTGAGAGACGGACAGAAGCAGCTCGTGTAAACCAGGCTCGTAAAGAAGCTACGCAGGAAAAAGGAAAGGTGCACCCCGTGCTAGGCCGTTGCGTAGCAACGATACCGCACCGTGAGTACTTCCGACTCATTAAAAAATACGGACAAGATACAGTGCACTCCAAGGAGTTCCTGAAATACTTTCAAAAGAATTTTTCTGACTTGACCCCGAACAAGCTATAATGCAAGTTAAATCCTACAGTGACCTCTACAAACTAATCGTTGCGCTGTCTGGTGTAGGTGCTTTTACCGATGAGGAAAAGGTTAACATTGAGCAGTTTGTAAACCGCAGGGCATTTGAAGCTTACCGTGCCAGCTCAAGCTGGCCCCGATACGCCGTCGTAGGAGAAGAACGCACAGTCAGTTCTACTGGCGTAGTTCCTTACGAGGAAGGGGTCCTTGATGATATATCGGACTTTCAACGGATTTATCGCACACAGCCCTTCAATCGCAACTCAGCTTTAGAGTACGAGTTCTACGTGGACTCCAATGGCGCTCACGTATTAAACCTTATTGCAAATGACTCAGGAAAGGTATTTGTAAACTACCAGAAGGAACTTCCTACATTTACGGAAGCATCAACCGATGTACCCTACGAGTTCTTTTTCTTTCTGGCGCACGCAGTCTACGCAGACTTCTTACGAATGGATGGCCAGCATACCAAGGCCCTCCAAGAAGAAGGAGTTGCTGGGACTTACCTTGCACTAGAGCTAGAAAAAATTGACCTTCGGTCAAACAACAATACAATCAACAAGAAATTTTCCACTTATGTTAATCGGCAATCCCGATAATAACCCTGTGATATAATACTAATTATGGCAAGTTCAAGAAATAACGCACTGGAGTTCAGCTCCGTAGGTTCAATACTATTAACAGACAGCGACAATAGCCAAGGTAGTTTTGGGGCAATACAAGTTCTCCAGGACACTACCTTTGGTCTTGTATTATCTAGCAATGTAGACCAGACTACTCATACTGCTTTTAATGGAAAGACCCTTGGTGCTGGAACTATACTCTACGGTCAATTTTCATCCGTTGCCGTAACTTCTGGCTTAGTCCAACTGCACATAGTCTAATATGCACATTAGCCTTGATTCAGCACTGGGTCGCCAGCGTCGGCTGAACTCAGTAGGCGAGAGCGTCCTGCAGATTGCTCCTAACGCTGCGGCGGCATACAGCCTCCGTAGTCTTACTGGTGGTGATCCCAAGGTTGTGCGTGTCCGTCGTGTAATCGACAATGCAGAAAGTGACTTTACGGCTTCTGGTGTATCTTCTGGAGCATTAGTTAATTTTGTAAATCAAATACAAACATTAGGAACAGCGGTTAATGGCACTGGTTCCGTTGATAATTATACTGTTAGTAACTTATCAACTACTGGGTTCTCCGCTGACAATAGTGCTGGAGGAACTGGTTCAGCTGGATTCCCTTATGTATTTCACACCGAAGACGTATTAGTAGTTAAATATACTGTTACCAACTTTAGTAGCACATCTAGTTTAAGCCCACAAATAAGAGGCGTAAACGCAACAAGTAGTGTTACGGGAACAACTAATGCAGGAACTGCTTTTACCGCTAATGGAACTTATACTGATACTTTAACCGCAACAGCAGACGGAAGCCACTTAATGTTTGCTGATGGCAATACGGGTTCCTACACAATTAGTGACTTTGAAATTGTGTCGCATTCAAGCAGTGGCTTTGTGGAGACTTGGTATGACCAGTCAGGTAACAGCAATGATGCCGTGCAAGAAACTGCTGGAAGCCAACCTAAGATTGTTAGTGCTGGTTCTTTAATTTCCAAGGGGTTAGACTTTGATGGCACAGACGACTTTTTGCAACTAGACGCTGCTTTGGGAGCAACCAATGCACAATCTATTTT
>Ga0307488_10000359_pt1 | contig 36615 bp, 33 predicted proteins | sample SB02metaG_FD_202248 | JGI IMG/M metagenome (GOLD analysis project Ga0307488, IMG submission 202248) | Sea-ice brine microbial communities from Beaufort Sea near Barrow, Alaska, United States - SB 0.2 | ecosystem: Environmental > Aquatic > Marine > Coastal | place: USA: Alaska | collected... | reverse complement strand
TATCATTTGCGACTATGTATGTTGTATCTCTGTTTTATGTTGCCGCACACATCAAGGTGGAGTGGCGAAAATGCAGACCAAATAAAACAAGCAAGCCATTAATAAGTGATGGCCAAATAGCCATCGCTTTGTGCTGACTATTTTGTCACGTTTCGGCTATGCTGACTGTCCATTTGACATCACATGCAATCTTGCACGGGCCACAAGCGCATACCTAACGCTGTAGGCAAAAAGAACCGCCGCAAGCAGCGCAGTATCAGTTCCACGCGGCACATAAAAGCACTTGATTTCACAGTCGACCATCGCCCCTGCAGCATGCAATCCAACTGCAATCTAGCGATAATGACTTAGCCATATTGATTCAATAACCCGAGAAGAAGCATAGCCAATGAAAAAGAAGCCACTTTATATACAATACGCAGGCCCAATGTTATTAGAGACCCCATTATTGAACAAGGGAAGTGCATTTACTAAAGAAGAGCGCGACAACTTCAATCTTAGCGGATTATTACCCGACATTACGGAAACCATTGAAGAGCAAACAGCACGTGCTTACCAACAACTTACGTCATTCACTACCGACATTGATAAACATATTTATCTACGCAACATTCAGGACACCAACGAGACACTATATTACCGCCTTATCACCGAAAACTTGAATGAAATAATGCCCCTTATTTACACCCCTACAGTGGGTCAGGCATGCCAACAGTTTTCACGTATTTATCGTCGTCACCGTGGCCTATTCATCCCCTACAATGATCGTAACAATATTGACGACATGCTCCAAAACGCGACTAAGCGTAATATTAAAGTCATTGTTGTCACTGATGGAGAGCGTATTTTAGGCTTAGGTGATTTAGGCATCGGCGGCATGGGAATCCCCATTGGTAAGCTAGCCCTTTATTCTGCCTGTGGCGGCATTAGCCCTGCTTACACGCTGCCGATTACCCTTGATGTAGGCACAAACAACCAAGCATTGATCGATGATCCAATGTATATGGGCGCTAAACACCCGAGAATTACCGGTCAAGAATACGACGACTTTGTAGAACAGTTTATGCAGTCCGTTCAAAGTCGCTGGCCTGGTGCGTTAATTCAATTTGAAGATTTCGCTGGCCACAATGCCAACCGCTTACTTGAGCGCTATCGTGATACCGCCTGCAGCTTTAATGATGATATCCAAGGTACTGCGGCGGTGACTGTAGGAACATTATTAGCAGCCTGTAAAGCCAAAGATGAACGACTTAGAGATCAGGTTGTGACGTTTTGTGGTGCTGGCTCTGCTGGATGCGGAATTGCCGAACAGATTGTTGCACAAATGGTGTCCGAAGGGCTTAATGATATGCAGGCGCGCAAACGCATATTTATGATCAATAGTCGTGGACTAGTTATAGGCAGCATGACCGGCCTAAAAGATTTTCAACTACGCCTTTGTCAATCGGATGAGCGCTTGACGGAATGGAGCGTAAGTGGCGACACTGCCACACTGGCAGAAACCGTCGAGTTGTCAAAATCAACTGTCATAGTAGGCGTATCGACTGTCGCTGGCCTGTTCACCAAAGACATTATTGAACAAATGCAAGCAAACACCCCTAAGCCAATTATTCTGCCGCTGTCTAACCCTACGTCAAAAGTAGAAGCCGTACCGGCCGATATTTTGAAGTGGACCAACGGGAATGCCATTATAGCAACGGGCAGCCCATTTGAACCGGTCGAATTGAATGGCAAAACTTATGTGATCTCACAGTGCAATAACAGCTATATTTTCCCGGGCGTTGGCCTAGGTGTTGTGGCGAGTAAAGCGACCCGCGTTACCGACAATATGTTAATGGCTTCTAGTTATGCATTAGCCGAGTACTCGGCAGTGCATAAATCAGGATCAGCCGAATTACTACCCGATCTTAACGATATTCGTGAGGTGAGCAAGTACATTGCTAAAATGGTCTTCAGACAGGCTATTATTGATGGCGTCACCCCCAAAGTCAGCGACGAAGATATTGAAAAAGCTATTGATAGCAACTTCTGGCGCCCTTCTTACCGTCCTTACCGCCGTAACGCGCTTTAAACGTTTAGCTTATGCCCCATGTAAGTCGTAGCACCCAAAAAAGCGAGATTAAACATCTCGCTTTTTTGGGTTAATGACGTAACATTTAAGGCTTATCTTCATCACGACTAACCTCAGCAAACACAAGACGATATAAACGACCATTAACTGGCTATGACAACAGAAATAAACCAAGATACTCGTGCCCGATTTGACGGAATTATTCGCCTCTACGGCACGCGAGCGGTTAAAACGCTCCAAAACAATCACGTGTTAATCATTGGTATTGGTGGTGTTGGCTCATGGGTGGCCGAGGCGCTCGCTCGCTCGGCAATAGGCAACATCACCTTAATGGATTTAGACGACGTGTGTATTTCTAACACTAATCGTCAACTACACGCCACACAGCAATCTATCGGGCGATCTAAAATCGATGTGATGTCAGAGCGACTTCTGCAGATTAACCCACAATTAAAAGTACATACTATCCATGACTTTATTGATGGAGATAATCTTGAAGAATATATTTCTCAACAATTTGATCTTGTCATTGATGCTATTGATGCGGTGATGGTTAAAACCAAATTGATTAATTTTTGCAAATGGAAGAAAATTCCGATCATCACGGTGGGCTCCGCTGGCGGTAAACGTGACCCGCAGAAAATTATTTCCAGCGACCTAAGCAAAACAAAAAACGACCCTCTGCTGTCAAAAGTACGTAATAACTTGCGGCGATTACATCATTTTAGTCGCAACCCCAAGCAGCGTTTTACTATCACTGCAGTCTATTCTACCGAACAAATGACCTACCCTGATGACGCCGGCGAGACGTGCACATCTAAAGAATTTATGACGGAAGGCGCTCGACTTGACTGCAGTCAAGGTTTTGGGGCCGCGTCAATGGTCACCGGCACGTTTGCTTTTATAGCTGCGAGTGAAGCCATCAAAAAACTCCTTAAAAAAGCCCGCTCATCTTCCCCCTGTAATCTACCAATACTATGAAACCATCTGCCGCTCATGTCACGCTTTATACATCAATTTTTTTACTAGGTTTAAATGGCTTGTTTTCAAACGGCTTACCTATTGACGCGACGACGCTTACACATATTCGCAGCGTGTTTGCAGGGATAACCTTGTTGATATTTATTATATGCATAAAAGGGACCATTAAACTACCTAACCTAAGGTCAGTACTCACTGTTTACGGCATCGGTATTTTGCTGGGCTTACACTGGATTACTTTTTTCTACGCCATGCAAGCGGCTTCTGTCGCTATTGGCATGCTGTCACTATATACCTACCCCATTATTACCATTTTTATCGAACCTTTTTTTACACGAAAAAAAGTCAGAGCACTCGATATTTGCTTGGCTATTGTCGTGTTAATCGGTTTATCCGTCATTGTTAGCGACCATTTAATTGACGAGATATTGAGCGATGAGCGAGGGCTCTCTTTGGGAATTATTACCGGTGTGGCCTCTGGCGTGCTGTCCGCTATATTTTTTGCTTTTAGAAATACGCTACAAAAATATTGCTGTACCGACGTCCGAAGTGACACCTTAATGCTGCATCAAATGCTATTAATCACGTTGATATTGGGACTGTTCATTGACACTGATGCGTTGAGTCAACTGAACAATACTCAGTGGTTTTACGTGATCATTCTAGGCGTAGTGACCACCGCTATTGCACACACCTTACTGGTGAAAAGCTATAAGCTGTTCGCGGCAAAAACCGTCGCTATGGTGAGCTGCTTACAGCCAGTACTAGGTAGCCTGTTTGCGTGGCTGATATTAAGCGAGACCATTAGTATTTTCACGGCTATTGGCGGGAGTATTATTTTGGGGGTGGCGATTTATGAATCCACTAAAGCCTCAACATAGTCCACTATTACGCGACCGACTTCATGCTTCGTTAGGTGCTTTATTGCGTTACCAAAGACATAACCATCCACTCAACATGACCTTGTTGATTGTTTATGTGATGGCGGTCACCTCGTTGTCGCTAAAATCTACCGTAGATTTTGTGCCTCCTGTGTACAATGACAAAGTAGCACACTGCATCACTTACGCACTTTTTACGTTATTAGCCTGGCGGCTCACTCGACCTAACCCACAATACATCGCATCCGCACTTTTAATTTTTGCTTACAGCGGACTCATCGAATTTATACAACCCTTCACTGGACGCATGCTCTCAGGGTGGGACATGGTCGCTAATGCTCTTGGTATCAGCCTGACGTATCTTGCAGTCTACCGAGTATCATATTCCAAAGTATCGTAAATGTATTTCCATCTCTCTCCCTATCTGCCACATAACGGACATGCTGATCGCTATCTTCACCGGGCGTTAATTCGATACCCCACATTCCCTTCACTTGATTAGGTATAAATGAGTAGCGCATATCGATGATACGATGGGAAAAGCGTGGAGATACCGCAAGATAATCATTAGAAAACCAACGAAAACGCTCTACATCTCTCGCCTGCTGAGAATTCTTGTCCAGCCACGGAAAGTCTCTCGATACATTCAGCTGAGCAATTGAGCTCCCTTTATAATGGGTAACTTGCCAACTCGCACGCACCGCATCTACGTAAAACCGTGACTCTGTGCGATAAACAACTTTCCATAATAGTATGTTAGCAAAACTGGGCTTAGCCTCTACACTAATAGGCGTGTGGCCTCTTGCTTCCGCTATTTGTCGAGCGGCAGTTTCCACTCGCTCTCGCTGTATAATACCTAACGCCGTGTAAGCTAACACCCAACACAGCGCACAGAGCGATAATTGCTTAGACAGTATCAATTTTTTTCGCTTAACGATGGCTAAAGTAACCAACAACAGTAATGGCAACGTATACAAAGGATCAATAATAGATATGGTGTTCCACGCCACCCGAATATCACTGAACGGCCATAACAGCTGCGTGCCATAGGTTGTGCAGGAGTCTAAAAATCCATGTGTTGCATAACCTATAGTACAAAAAATTAGCACCTGTTTAAAATTAAGTCCGGCACTGTCTATCCACCGCCGAAAGATGATAGAGAAAACCAGCGCACAAATTAAGCCGCCAAAAGGTATGAAGAAAAGTGAATGGGTAACATGTCGATGATACTCGAGCGCTAGCAGCGGGTCGGTATTCGAACTAATCAAGACATCTAAATCTGGTGCCATACCCGACAGTGCACCTAGTACACTCGCCACCACTAATACTTGTCTTTTAGCGACTTGCTGAGCAGCTACAACGCCGATCACACCCTGAGTTAACGGATCCATAATTGTTCCTACCATGTAGATATGCTGTTTTATACGGCTGGATTATTGAAGGCGGTTATACGATACACCTATCATCCATTAATTTACTGGCACGCAGAACTGGAAGCAAATTTTATACAAGTAGAAACCTTTGCACGGAAGATGATTTTGCTTTCAGGCAAGGCAAAAACGCACGGAAAGAGGGAGTTTATGCGTTATAAATGACCGATTGAGTACGTTTTTCCTCGGTGCCCCCTTGTGGGGTAAACACAGCATGGGAGCAAAATGGCGTTCGTGTAAAAGTCTCGAGTAGAGTTTACAATAATATGATGATGGTTATGGCTGTATTCAGTAAATATAAGTGACAATGCAAAAAAAACCGCTAATGCCCATAGGCAATAGCGGTCAAAAGGTGACCAAAAAGGTGGGAATAGTCAAGGAGCAGCCGACTTCTTCACCTGAAAAAACATAAAAATAAATATGTTATATCTAAAAACCGTAGTTAACTACAAAAAGCGCAGATAATAATGCAAATCTTCCAGTTTTTAACTCTGTTATAATGACTAATAAGTACTCGTTTGACAGACGAGTAATATAGTTGTGAATTACTCATAATACAAACGAAGCCTCCTCATGAGACTCGTTAAAAAAAATCACCAATAGAGACTGCCAGCATCAAACGCCTACCCCCATTGAATGCCTTATTGAGTTTCGAGTCCGCGGCTCGTAATCTCAGCTTTTACCAAGCGGCTGAAGAACTGCATGTAACGCCTTCCGCTATCAGCCATCAAATTAAATCACTCGAGAGTTTTCTTGGGGTTCTATTATTTGAGAGAAAGAAACGCCAAATTGAAATCACACCTGCAGGTAAGCGATACTCTAAATTTATTCAGAAGGCGTTAAAAGAAATAGATAAAGGTACGCAGGATCTCATTGCCTCTCACGATACAGGTGAGTTGAGCATTAGCATGACGCCTGCTTTTTTAAATTATTGGTTACTCCCTAGGATTGGACGGTTTTACGAGAAGAACCCTGACATTCAGCTGGACATTAACGCCAGCGTCACACTCATTGACTTTCCTCGATCCGACATCGACCTCGCGGTATATTTTGGCCATGGGGATTGGCCTAATGTTGAATGTTCATTTTTGCGACACTCGGAGCGTGTCCCTGTCTGCAGCCCTAAACTATTAGAAAAATATCGTATTAAGACGCCTAAGGATCTGCTTGAACACAAACTATTTTTTGTAAAGCAGCGCAAAGAAGAATGGGAAGCATGGTTCGGCTTAGCGGATACTGAATACGATATGCGTAAGTACCCCATTTCGTTTTCAAGTAGCTCACTTGCAGTAAAAGCCGCCGCAGAAGGCGTTGGCATTGCCCTGGCAGATATTAGTTTAGCGAGTGAGAGCATTCGCAAGGGTGAATTGGTGATGCCATTTGATAAGCGTCTTAAACTTGAAAAAGCGTTTTATCTCGTTTACCAAAAGAATCGTAAAATGACATTTGCAATGAAGGCGTTTAAAGAGTGGATGCTGGTTGAAATGTCGAATGACAGCCTAGCCGATTAATCAAAAGCCGAGTTAATATATTCACCGCACGGCCTTTTAACACGCCATTATCACCACCATCTAACGTGGCTATTTAAGGCAAATCACTAAATAACCGGTATAAGATTTCCATCTAAATGGCACGCTAAATGCCTGATTAACGTCCTTAATAGCGTCATTTTTGCCTTCAATAATGGTTGGACTTGAGATCACAAACTGCGATCCAAACTGCTCTCTCACATTACCGGATATGGTATTCGCTACTTCGCCAACGATATCGATGATAAGTTCTGATGAAATATTTTTTTCGCCTAAACTCAACAGCAAATGACGTAACATCGCCCTTGCTGCCAATACATATACCTTTCCCTTGCGAATCCCGGAGACCTCAATCACCCCTGTATAATCACTGTAAGGAGACTTATTAGCATTAATTAAATAAGGCGTGCCCACTACCGCTTTACTATCAGACACAGTCATGAAATAGTTTTTGATTCCGTCGATAAACACCTGCACTTCACTGTCAGTCATCATGTTTCGTAAGACTCCGTTTCAAGCAGTTCAGTCAACGCTATCGCTAATGCTTCATCTGAAAATGGTTTTTTTAAAAAACCTTCTGCTCCGTTTTTAATCGCCGCTAATGCGGTCACTTTATCGGACAAGGCCGACACCACTAAGATATGCACTTTTGGGTTAAGATTTGTGAGTACTTTTATGCATTCCACCCCGCCCAATTCCGGCATGGTTAAATCCATGGTGACCAAATCCGGCATTTCAGTTTTAAAGAGTGTGATAGCATCACGCCCATTAACGGCCATTAAAACAGTTACACCTTCCTTTGCTTTAGCACAGCGCTCTATTTTTCTACGTACAGCCAAAGAATCGTCAACAATCATTAATTTCACAAAACACCTACTGTAGATACCAAGAAAATTTATTTACTCACGCATTTCACATCTAATAAGTGCCCCTCCAAAAATGACTCGTCGCGAGGGGAAAGAAAAATGGTTCGGTGTGTGCTACTAAATGCAAATATTTGCTTATGGCAAACAACACCATCTAGTGATGCAACAATGACCGTTTTAATTTTCTGCCGCAGATTCCTATTTTTCGACGGGCACTAATCAAGCACAACCAGTGACGTTAAACGTAACTACGCACACTGACTGGATAGTGCTGATGCGTTTGATGCGTTCCCACCATGTTTAGTGGGTATTGAAATACGAAATTCTGAGGAACGTTTCGCTTTACATCCTATAGATAGTGATGCACCCATGCTGTCGGTATATGCTTTAACAACATCTAAGCCGACTCCGCGCCCCGCATGATTATCAACATGCCTCGCCGTAGAATATCCTGGTTTAAAAATAACGCTAACCAAGTCTCTCGGAGTCATAACATCTAATTGATCTTGTGTATAAATATGTGCGGATAACAAGTGTTTTTTAATCGATAGAAAATCAATACCACGGCCATCATCTTTTACCATCAAAGCAATGCTTTCATGACTTTCTTTCACTACTATAGCAATAGTGCCTTCAGCTTTTTTACCCAGAGTTATCCGTTGCCGTGGTGTTTCCAGACCATGAATAATCGCATTACGCAACAATTGAATAATGATATTCTTAATCACATGGGAATACTGATCGGCAATAAGGCTTTCATCAAACGAAGAAAAATCCAAATGAACTTTTTTATTATTATCACGGCTGACTTTTTTTGCTAAGTCAGTAAATGCGCACTGTAAAGGTGTCATTTTATTTATTCGACAAGGACTTTTATTAACATTACCGTTCAACGACTGATTGTTACCGTGTTTTATCGCCATTTCAGAAAACCTAGAGATAAACAAGCGGATCGATTCAGCGGACTTAACCAAGGCTTTCAGTTCGACGGTTACCGAAAGAAAATCATCACCCTCCAAAAAATCTTTATTATTTAATTTCGCCAGATTATCTTCTAATAAGTGCAAGTTTTTCTCTACCATTTCCAAGCCCAGCATCGAAGCCTCGCCTTTTAAAGAATGAACGATACGATTTATTTTGTCTAATTTTTGGATGAAATCAGGAAAATTATACATTGGTTTTTCTAGTTCATTGTTAATGGTTAATATGCCGTCCTCCAGCAAGGTTATGAAATCATTTAGCAGCTGAAAGTCAACTGCTATCAAGGAGAGAATAGCCCCAGCCTCTTGATTGATACGTGCATTACTAATAGCTAATTTATGCCTTAATGTTACTGACTCCGTAATATCTTTCACAGACACCAACAGATGGATAATTTGACTATTTTCAAAGACACGCGAAAAAGTGAATCCAAAAAAATGATCACTTTCACCATATTTATTAGTGATATTAAGTTTTACTTCCTGCAACGGATTCAACTCATCCATCAGACTGGACTTTACTCGTGGATTAAACAATGTGTCCACATAATCTTTTGCCACCGACAGATCGTCTTTAGAAATGAGGGGCATTAGCAAGTCAAAAAACCCAACACCTGAGAGTTTTTCTTGTCGAAATAACGGCTTCATACTTGCCGAGTATTGAGAGCCAATGTGGTATTGTGGGTCTAACAAGAACAAACCATCACTTACCGTATTCATAATTTCAGACATTTCACCCTGTGCTCGCTTAGCAGCGTTGTCACTAGAGCTTAAGCGCCTAACAAAATGAAAAAGGATAATGAAAAAGTTAATCACTGCCAAAAGTATGGCTATGCCTTGTATCATACGCAAGCTCGCTGTTTTTTGATGCGCCTTATCTTCAACGGCTGCGGCAAAGGCACTAACGAAGCCTAATAACTTGTCACCGTTTTCACGAGAAAAAACAATGGATGCTTCAGCCTTGCTTAGTAACTTATCGCGGTCTACATTTTCCGAATAATCTGCATACACCAAACCACTGACTAAATTACGATATGGCTGCCATATCTTTTTTGCTTTAGTGAGATACTCATCACTGAGGGCTTGATAGTCGTCATCAAGTAGCAGAGAGTCCTGCCCTTGACCTTGACCAATTAAGCTCCCGCCATAAATAAATGCATCAAACACTTCGTCAAATTGTTTATAGCTCGTGGCTAATTTTTTTTGACTTGCATCGATACTGCGATTTGCAACCAAGTCGTCTCTGATTTGTTCAACACTATGAAATAGACGTTGAGTTAACATCGATTGACGATTCGCTAAATGAATCGCATGTGCATCATCAGATATTTGATAAGTGGTATAAAAATTAAGCAGGAGAACGCCTGCATCCAGAACGAGAAAGACGGCAATCGCGGCCACCATTTCCTTGTACTTACCAAACAATAAAAACCACATAAATATATACCGAAGGGATAGTTAAGATCGGTGCAACTGTAGTGGCTATATATTTCAATTATGTAACAAGGGCAAGAATAAAAATGGTTACATTTTATGCGTTCGCGACAAATGATCACCTAACTGCTGAAGGCGCTCAGGCGTCCCCACATCACACCAAAAACCATCATAAAGAGAACCCGCCAATAACCCTTGTTCAAGGAAATAAACGAACACTTCCTTTAGCGCAAAGGCTTCACGGCGATGTGGGTACTGACGAATCATTTTAGGATCGATTAATGCTATACCCGCAAAAGTGTAACTGGGCTCGCCTTGCTGAAGACCCATAACACACGACTTATTAAGACAAAAATCGCCTAGGGGGTTATGGGAGGGATTTACTACCATAAACAAATGACCAACACGTTGGCGCATATCACATTTTTTAATCACACCGAAGTCGATATCACACCACACGTCACCATTAATTAGTAAAAACGGTTCGTCTTCCAACAAGTCTAATGCCTGATGTAATGCACCTCCTGTTTCTAGGGGGTACGATTCCTCCGAATAATGGATGGAGACTCCCCACCGATGACCATCGCCCAATGACTGCTTAATTTTTTCACCTAAGTAAGCAACGTTAATCACAACATCGGTTACCCCTAACAGCGATAGCTTTTCTAGGTGATATACAATCAGCGGCTTACCCGCCACCGATAACAGCGGTTTAGGCAAATGATCAGTTAATGGGCGCATACGCTCACCACGTCCGGCGGCTAGAATCATTGCCTTCATCGAACGTCACCTGCTGTATTATGGTCGTGATACCAAGGTTGCAGTATTATCCTCGGCAACAACACCCGCTCAAACCATTGAGCAAAGGCTTGAGTGTGGGGGTATTTTTGTGCAGTTTCTAAGGTATATCGCATCACTAACGGCAGATCACTTAAATATCTATTTTTACCGTCGCGTAAAGACAATCGGGCAAAAATACCCAACACCTTAATATGCCGCTGTAATCCCATCAGGTCAAACCACTGCACAAATTGTTGAAATGAAACCTCTGGCATTACTCCTGCCTTGATCGCCATATTCATGTAATCCATTGCCCACCGCTGAACATCTTCAGGCGGCCAACGGACATAACAATCCTTCAGCAATGACGCCAGATCATATGTGATCGGACCATAAACCGCATCTTGAAAGTCGATCACCCCAAGCTCGCCCGAATCACGATACATAATATTGCGTGAATGATAATCTCTGTGGACAACGACTTGTGGCTGTTCTTCCGCTCGCTGGCTCAAAAAACTCGCTAATTGGTCAAACATTCTACGTTCGGCAGATGACAACTCATGCCCCAACATCGTCTCGACAAACCATTCAGGAAATAGCGCTAATTCTTGCAGCAACATCGCGTTGTCGTAAACCGGCAAACAATCCTTCAGTTGGTCTACCTGCTGCAATTTAATCAGTGTAGATTGTGCCAGTGAATAATATGCCTCTACTGTATCTGCAGACAATACATCCAATAAATCTGTACCTCCGAAGCTTTCAATCAAGAGATAATTATTGTCAATGTCGCAGGCGTAGATTAAAGGTGTAGGTACCCCGTGCTGATGCAACACTGAAGATAAGTCTGCAAAGTGAGCACCAGACTCACTTTTACCCGGTTGTTTAGGCCCACGGACCAACAAGCACTCTGGCGACGTATTCACGCGATAATATTGACGAAAACCTGCGTCACCCGTGAGTGGCAATAACACAAGAGCCTGTTTAGACGAGTCAGATGGCGTCAATATACCCTCTGCGGTCAATTTAGGGAGTGCTGCAGACACCCACCGATGCAATGACATTAGCTGTTCCATTGATACCCCCTCAATTCGCACTGATCTGTTCATACTGCTTTATTAGCAACACTTGCGGCAAAGAAAATCTTCGCCACAGAGTGATGTTAAGGTGAAAAAGCAACATTAAATATACCAACCCGTAGAATTTTCTATGTTTAGACACGACTCGCCTGATATTTTACAGTAGAATTGTAGAAATATATTATCTCAATATGAGATGTATGATTAGCAGTTAACTATTTGTTAACTATTTGTTAACTATTTGTTAACTATACCGGCTTAATACGGAAGTAAATATTCAATGTTACCCTCTCGACTATGCAGCACAAGAGGCATTTGTTACCCTATTGAGATAGGAGGATTACTACTGATACTAGTCAGTGCGCTCTATTCAACATCGAGTCTAGCAGACCTGAGACAAACGCTTGACTGGATTGCCTACGAACAACTCACCTTAGAGCAACAAGCACAATTGCCTATCGGTAGCTGTGGAGCATATATTTCTCCTTTAGCGGACCTCGATAACACGCGCAATACCAGCCTATCACCCACGGAAGCATCGTCTAATGAGAGCAAAATAGAAGAAACAGACGGGTTTAAGCACATCACTTTTATTGGCGATGTCATTGTCAAACAGGGCGCTCAAAAGCTCACAGCAGAGCAAGCAGTTTATAGTGAAAAAACGGGAACTATCGTCATTGAAGGTGAGCTAACCGTTAGACAGCCCGACCTTCTATTGATCGCTGAAAAAGGCGTTGTCAATCAACGTGAAAACCGGCTAGCTATAGATGATGCTACCTACGTGATTCATTCCGCTAATGTTCGCGGCAAAGGCAAACAGCTTACCAAAAACCAGCAGTTAATTGACTTACAGGAAAGTGAGTACACAAGCTGTGAGCCAGGAAACAACGACTGGGTATTAAGAGGCAGCCAAATAACTATCGATACCGAAAAAAATCAAGGTGTTGCCAAGCATGTGCGTTTAGTGGTGAAAGGAATACCTGTTTTCTACTGGCCTTACTTGCGCTTCCCGGTAGGAAGTGCCAGACAATCCGGTTTCTTATACCCTGTTATCGCATCGAATAACGGGGCTATTGATGTATCTATTCCTTATTACTTCAATTTGGCACCGAATTATGATCTCACGTTAACCCCCCATTTTTTAGATAATCATGGCGCACTAATAGACGCTAAAGGCCGACACTTAAATGAAAGATTTGAAACAGATATAACACTAGCTCACTTAGCGAACGATAAAGGTGTCCTAAGCGACAGCAAGCAAGCAGAGATTGATAGTGGGGCCAAAACCGATGCCGAGGCAAACGCTTTTAAGGGCGATGATCGCTGGCTTATCAATATCAATCAAATAGGTGGCAAGAATCAACGCTGGTTTAGCACCATCGACTACAACGAAGTTAGCGATAACGATTATTTAGATGATTTTGATAATTCCGGAATAAACTCAAGTAACGATACCAGCCTGAGCCAACAAATAACCGCAGGCTACCAATTTGAAAACTGGCGATTCAAAATAAACAACCAGCAATATCAAATATTGGACGACACTATCAGTCGCCCATACAAACTACTGCCAGAAATCACTCTAGACGGGGAATATAATTTGGGGGGGTCTTCATTGGGTGATATGAACATCACTCTGGATAATGAATGGACACATTTTGCTCACAGCGACGCAGATGATGCAGGAGATACTACCTTGGTGGGCGATAGAGTGCGATTCACATATGCCTCTGAGCTAGACCATAGCAGCGAGGCTGGATTTATTCGACCACGCATTCAGGCGCGCTATCTTGCCTATCAATTAGAAGAGTCAACGCTGGCTTCCGGAGCAAACAGTACTCCGTCGGTCATTGTTCCTCAAGCTATTGTAGACGCTGGCTTATATTTCGAACGCGACGGCGACGGCCACCAGCAAACATTCGAGCCTCGCCTGTACTACTTTTACAGTCCTTTCAAAGACCAATCTGATATCACTGGTAGCAATAGGAATGTCAATTTTGACACATCGAACATTACTTTTAGTTATAACCAATTATTTAACGACACCCGTTTTGCAGGAGGCGACAGAATTGATGACGCCAATCAGTTATCGATGGGATTAACCACTCGATTTATTGACAATGAGTCAGGCCTAGAGTGGTTTAGTGCTAGCATAGGTAAAGCCATTTATTTTAATGAGCGAAGAGTAACGCTCTCTGGTACAACAGATACCGCTAACAATTCACCTATTGCTGGGCGATTTAGCTCGCAATTTAGTAAGCACTGGCGATTAACTAACAATTTTATCTATAATGATGATAGTGGGAACATCGACGATAACACGCTATCCATAAAGTATCGCGGCGATAATAGTAGCTTACTGAACTTCAGCCACCGATTTTTACGTAATGACATTTCTGACAACACAACACAACAGTCGCAAGCCTCGTTAATTTTCCCGCTGGCAGGTCATAGCTGGTATGTTTTCGCTCATGCAGACTTCGATCACACCAATAACCGTGACTTAGAACAATTATTAGGATTCGAGTACAATAGCTGTTGCTATCGAGCACGCTTTGCCTATAAGCGATTTATAGACGATGGTGGTCTCAACAGCGCTGGATATGATGAGGGACTGGTACTCGAATTTCAATTTTTGGGCCTAGGTGGCACAGGAAGCCAGTTTAGTCGGTTATTTGAAGAAACTATCGATGGCTTCGAGCAGTGGCAAGCGACCTACCGCGAAAACTAAATCAAACATTACTCTTTTTAATTATACGTATCTATGAAAATGAAAAATTTAATCAATACACTCTTAAACGCCTACTTTTTGCTATTTATTTGTCTCAGTAGTGGTTCTGCATTAGCCAATAACAGCATTGACAGTGTAATAGCCATTGTCAAAGACGATATTATTTTTGCGCAAGAGCTGGAACAAAAGATACAACAAGCCCGCATTCGCCTTCAGCTGAGAAACAAGGACGTTGACGAAACCAGACTACGCAACCAATTATTAGACACACTTATTTTAGAAAAGCTCCAACTAAGCTTGGCCCGACAAAATAATTTGCAGATAAGCGATGCTGACATAGAAGATACATTAAACAGAACAAAGATGCAGTTGGCGCGAAATAACGTACTATTTACAGAGTACCTTGAAGCGCAGAATTTATCAGCAGTTCAAGCTAAAAAAGAAATAGAAAAAGAGTTACTTATTAACCGAGTGCAAAGAGGGGTTATCGGCCAACGCATCAACATTACTGAACGAGAAGTTGATAATTTTTTAGCGTCAAAAGAAGGCCAAGAGTGGCTGGTACCGCGCTTTCATGTTGGCCAAATATTTTCTCCTTATAACGCAAAGAATAAGCAAGAAATAATGGCGAAAGCCAAAAAGCTACATGACACGGTCAAAAAACAACCTGAAAATTTTCGAACGTTCGCCCAACAATACTCGCAGGGGCCTAATGCGAATAAAGGTGGCGACATCGGTGTTCAACGCGAACAGGATTTGCCTCCCTTATTTGCAGAGCGTGTTGTCAATATGAATCCTGGTGATATAACAGCGCCATTTTTTAGTGGTGCTGGCGTGCATATAATTATGCTTTTTGATCGAAAAGGAGCGGAGCCTGTCATTGTGACGCAATACAAAGTAAAGCATATCTTAGTCAAGCCCAATGACTTATTTACGGAGGATGAGGCTCGAGAGAAAATAAATATTCTACGATCGAAAATCGCTAATGGTGCGAATTTCACCACTGTTGCACAAGAAAATTCGGACGATATCGGATCTAAACTCAGTGGCGGCGATCTTGGCTGGTCATCACCGGGTTCATTTGTACCCGCTTTCGAAAAAACGATGCAGACCACACCGATCAACACTCTTAGCCAACCATTTAAATCACCCTTTGGCTGGCATATTTTAATCGTCGAAGACGAACGTACAAAAGATATTTTTGATGATGTCAAACAATCACAAGTGCGCAATATTATCGGCCAGCAACGCTTTCAAGATGAACTGGCGATCTGGCTAAAAGAACTGCGTGAGAGTGCCTATGTGGAAATTCTCATTTGATTAAACGACTGATATATACCGCTGGAGAACCTGCCGGTATAGGGCCTGATTTAGCCATTATTTATGCGTTACAAACATCAGCAGCGTCACACAAAAATAATTTACAGTTTGTTGCCATTGCTGATCCCCAGCTATTACAACAAAGAGCACGCCAGCTTAATTGCGTTATTGAGCTAGAGGAAATAAATCCCAACGACGAGCCCTATGTGTTACCTCAAGGCAAGCTGGGTATTATTCCTATTCCGACGAACACCCCTGTAGAAACAGGTGTATTGGATACGTGTAACGCTGCATATGTATTACAATCTTTAGACCTTGCAACGCTGCTTTGTGCAACCAATCAATGCCATGGAGTCGTGACTGGGCCAGTACAAAAAAGCATTATTAACGATGCAGGCATAGCCTTTAGCGGACACACTGAGTATTTTGCTGAAAAAACAGGCACTCGACAGGTTGTCATGATGCTGGCAACCGAGGGCTTACGTGTTGCACTAGCCACGACACATTTGCCGCTAAAAGATGTCGCCCAAGCGATCACCCATGAGTCGTTAATCACGACACTGCGTATTATTCATCACGATATGCATGAAAAATTTATGCTCGGCAGCCCGACTATTGCCGTTTGCGGGCTCAATCCTCATGCAGGCGAAAGCGGCCATCTGGGACGAGAAGAAATTGACATCATTATTCCGGTATTACAGCAATTGAGGGCAGAAGGGATAAACTGCCAGGGCCCATTGCCAGCTGACACTTTATTTACGCCTAAATACTTAGATCATGTTGATGTGGTACTCGCGATGTATCATGACCAAGGCTTACCCGTACTCAAATATAAAGGTTTCGGTGCTGCCGCTAATATTACGCTGGGGCTTCCCATTATTCGTACATCAGTAGATCATGGTACGGCGCTTGATTTAGCGGGAACAGGTAATATTGATACCGGCAGCTTAACTACAGCTATCCAGTACGCTCTAGCGATGACACCATCAATGCAAGCAGTGCCTATATGAGACAGACGGAATTAACAAACGGAATATTTGGATACGACAATGAGTAAGCCCCCTCTTTTTACGCACAAGGCGCGGAAACGTTTTGGACAAAACTTTTTAACTGACCAGAATATCATTAATCGTATTGTCACTAGCATTGCTGCAAAACCATCGGATCGCCTGATAGAAATTGGACCTGGACAAGGCGCCATCACCCAACAACTTATCTTGGCGTGCCCGCAACTTCAAGTCATCGAGCTAGATCGAGACCTTATTCCTATTTTATTAGCGCAGTTTGCTAAATACCCCGAATTTGCTATTCATCAACACGATGCATTGAAGTTTGATTTTGCAACGCTGATAAAAAATCAACAGCCACTGCGTATTGTAGGTAATTTACCCTATAATATTTCGACACCGTTAATCTTTCATCTTTTGTCTTATCAAGATCGTATTCGCGATATGCACTTTATGTTGCAAAAAGAAGTGGTGAACCGACTGGTGGCGAAAGCGGGCGAAAAAAACTATGGTCGACTGAGCATTATGGTGCAGTATTATTGTGAAACCGAACATTTATTTGCCGTGCCGCCGGAATGCTTCGACCCTCAACCCAAAGTAGACTCGGCTATCGTTAGGCTAGAGCCGCACACAACATTACCTCATATTGCTGACAATGTAGAGCACCTAAGTCACTTAGTAAACCTTGCCTTTCAGCAGCGTCGAAAAACATTACGCAACACTTTAAAGCAATTGATCGATAAAGAAGTCCTAGACAAACTCGGCGAAGCCATTGGTATCGATGTGTCTTTACGCCCCGAAAACTTATCGATAAAAGACTATGTTACTCTCAGCAACACATTAAATGGCTTATCAATACATGAATGAATTCACCATACGAATTTCAGTTAATACTGAGTATTTGGAAAAATACTCGCAACCACAAAAAAATCGTTTTGCTTTTTCTTACACCGTCAGTATCGAAAACTGTAGCGACATCAGTGCGCAGCTACTGAGCAGACATTGGATTATTACCGATGCTAAGGACAACGTTCAAGAAGTCAGTGGCGATGGGGTCATAGGCGAACAGCCGCATATTTCACCGGGTAAAAAATACACCTATAAGAGCAATGCTATCCTCGAAACACACGCGGGAATAATGGAAGGCTCTTACACTATGCGAACATCAGCAGGTGTAATCATTAATGTACCGATCCCCGCTTTTTCATTAACTCGCCCCCAATCGCTTCACTAATTAGCAAACACGTTAGCTACGAATAACCAGCTAATGCGATTTTATTAAGAGACAAACCCCATGACAGTTTATGCCGTAGGTGATTTGCAAGGGTGCTTGCAACCGCTCAAGCAATTATTGAAGCAAGTAAGCTTTGACTCGGACAAAGACACGTTGTGGCTAACAGGAGATCTGATTAACCGGGGTGGCGAATGTCTTGAGACACTCCGATTCGTTTATGCCATGCGCGATTCCGTGGTAACGGTCTTGGGGAATCATGATTTACACTTGCTCGCCGTGGCAGCGGGGGTGCGCGCGCAGTCCTCTTCCGACACACTTAGCGAGATTCTTAATGCACCTGACCGTGAAGTTCTAGTCAACTGGCTTCGCCACCAACCATTGCTACACCATGATCCCACGTTAGAATTCGCCATGGTTCATGCGGGGATTCCTCCCCAATGGTCGCTTAAAAAAGCAAAAAAACGAGCCCGAGAAGTCGAAACGGTATTACGCGGTGACTTATGCGATTTTTTTCTGATGACGATGTATGGCAACACACCCGAATGCTGGGAAAAAGGACTCAAAGATGCCGACCGTTGGCGAGTCATCACTAACTACTTTACTCGCATGCGATTTTGCACTGCTAAGGGAAAACTAGAACTAGAGACCAAAGCAGGAATTCATCACGCCCCAAAAGGCTACGCACCGTGGTTTGAGCACCTTAATCGAAAAACCTATGATGACCGTATTCTTTTTGGTCACTGGGCTGCGTTAGAAGGTCAAGCCTATAGCGAGAACGTTTTTGCGTTAGACACGGGTTATGTTTGGGGGAACAAAATGACCATGATCCAACTCGACAACCAACAATTTTTTACTGTATCCGCCTAACATCATCCCTTCAGCTTGGGCGAAAACCATTGGGGTTACCCGATTGCCAGCGCCACGTATCTTCCACCATTTGCTGTAAATCGTACCCTGTTTGCCATCCCAGCACATCTAATGCGAGTGTTGCATCGGCATAATAGCTGGCGAGATCGCCTTCGCGGCGTGGGGCAAATTGATAAGGGATTTTATTCCCGCACACCTTCTCAAAGGCAGCGACGACTTCTAGTACGCTATACCCTTTGCCTGCACCTAAATTAAATATCCGGCATCCGGCATCGGTTTCAAACATAGCTTCCAACGCCTTAACATGCCCCCGCGCCAAATCCACCACATGGATGTAATCACGAATACCCGTACCGTCTGGTGTTGCATAATCATTGCCAAAAATTTGCAGCGTATCTAAACGCCCAACCGCCACTTGCGCCACATAAGGTAACAAATTGTTAGGAATCCCCTGAGGATCTTCGCCAATTAAACCACTAGGATGCGCACCTATTGGATTAAAATAACGTAATAAATTTACCTGCCACTGGCTACCTGGCTGTCCACAAGCATCTTGCAATATCTCCTCAACCATTAACTTGGTACGACCATATACATTACAAGCGCTGGTGGGCAACGTTTCAACATACGGACTGGGCGCATCAGCGCCATAAACCGTTGCCGAGGAACTAAATACGATACGGTAACAATGATGCTCTGACATCACTTCTGCAAGTGCAATACTACCGGATACATTCACATCGTAATAATGTAATGGAATCTGTGACGATTCACCTACCGCCTTGAGCCCCGCGAAATGAATCACGGCGTCAATGGCATGCGCTGTAAAAACCTGATTAAGGTCACCGCGATTTCTTACATCCCCCTGGCAAAAAGTAATGTTTTTTGTCGTGATAGATTCAACACGAGTCAGTGATTCTTGGTGACTGTTACACAAGTTATCAAAAACAACCACTTCAAAACCGGCATTTAATAGTTCCACACAAGTATGGCTACCAATGTAGCCTGCGCCGCCTGTTACTAATATCTTCACATGAGCCCCTTATTTTTTTGATAAACACATGGTTAATGCCGTTGCTAACTTGCCCTTCATCATCATACTCTTTAGCATCATGTTCTTAAATATTGCACTCCGCACATGATATAACGTTAATCCTAACAGCACCAACCCGGTCCCCATCAGAATGCGTGATGTCAGCGGCTCATCATCTAAAAAATATCCTAGCAGCAGGGCAAAAACAGGACTGATCATTCCCACTGTCGACACCACATAAGCTGACAAACGATGTAATAAGAAATAATACAAAGCAAAGCCTAGCAACGACCCTGCAATCGCTAAGTATAGTATAGACAAACCACTCTGAAGACTTATAGGCCAAGGTATTGTGCCGTCAAGCATCCACCAAACCAATGCGAGCATTGGTACGGAGAAACATAAGCCTCCCGCAGTTTTTTGGAGCACAGGGATATTGCTTTCTATTTTTTGTAAGTATGTACCGCTAACAGAGAAAGAAAATACTGACAACACCATCGCCATAATACCGTAGACACCGCTGACGCCAACCGATAATAACTGATCTGCAAAAACCACTAGTAATCCACAGACAGCAATCATTAATGCAATCACCCGCTGTACGGTAAAAACTTGCTTGCCCAAAATAGTATATGACAACACCCCCATAACAAACGGAGTGGTACTAAAGATAACGGAGATCAATCCTGATGGTATCCATTGCGACGCCCAGTACACCAATAAAAAATTGGGTGCTATGCCGATAGCCGCAACCAAATAAAATCGGACACCATTATGATACCCCCAAATCGTTGCACCTTTTGCCCGAACAATCACCAAAGCAATAATCGCTGATAGTAAAATTCGCCAAAATATTGCACCCGCAAACGACACATCGTTGGCACTCCATTTAATGGCTAAAGGAGTCGTCGACCAAATCATGATTAATACGCCATACGCTAGCCCATTTATCATGATATGACGCCTATATTGCTACTTACTTTACTATTCTTTTCATTATTTTTATTACTGATTTTCATGCCCTACCTACTCGGATTACTGACCATTTATTATATCATCGACGACTAGCGCTATATGACATCAATAACATCATTGTAACTATATACCCTACAACATAAAAAGCTGCAGTTTCTAGGCTGCAGCTTTTATTCACCAACGTAATGTCGATTTTTTATTAGCACACGGGGGTATATTTTCGACGGGAAAACGCTAACCAAGCGATAAAATACTTACGCACAAGCGTAACGGAAAGTCGTAATTTGTGTGTTAACATAATCTTTTGTGATCTTTTACTCTGTGTCGAATCAACCATACTATCTATTGATACGCATGCTTAGGGTGTGCATATCTCGTCGAGATCTTCATCATCGCGAGTCTCGTGGGTTTTAGCCGAAAACTCAAGTAGCCATTGATAAACAAGTAGCCATAGACCGATAATATTTACTTATGAAAACATATCTTGTCGGCGGCGCAGTCCGTGATCAATTACTTAACTTCCCCTATCATGAAAAAGATTGGGTAGTCGTTGGCAGCACGCCTGAAGAAATGTTGGCGCAAGGCTTCACACCTGTCGGCAAAGACTTTCCAGTATTTTTACATCCAACAACACACGAAGAATACGCACTCGCACGCACTGAACGAAAAACCGCGCCAGGCTATAAAGGGTTTACGTTTCATACCGATAAAAACATTAGTCTTGAAGAGGACTTACAGCGCCGCGACTTAACTATTAACGCCATCGCCAAAGCCGATGACGGCACATTCACCGACCCTTACGGTGGGCAGCAAGATATAAAAAATAAAGTTTTACGTCACGTATCGTCTGCCTTTCGCGAAGACCCTGTGCGGGTATTACGTGTTGCGCGTTTTGCTGCACGCTATCACCACCTTGGATTTTGCATTGCAGATGAAACGCTGCAAATGATGAGAGACATTGTCGAACAAGGTGAAACCCAAGCGCTCGTCGCTGAGCGCGTATGGCAAGAAATGCATAAAGCCTTGTCTGAGCGTCACCCAGAACAATTTTTTTATACGCTGCATCGCTGCGGCGCTTTAGGCGACTTAGTCTCTGATCAAAAGGCGATACAACAAAAAATAGCCGACTTATCACTAGCGCCCTTGTTAAACACGATGGCGTATTACTCGTCAGCATCGTTTTCTAGCCGAGAGCCACAACAACACCCAATGATTCGTTTTGCTGCTTTTTGCTTTATATTCGAACCCAATGAAATTAATGCTGTATGCCAGCACGTATCCGCTCCGAACGATTATACTGATTTGGCTATATTACTTAAGCAACATCACGACTTATGCACGTCGAATAATCACTGGAGTACAGAGACACTTAGCCGCTTATTTCAGCAATGCGATACAATCAGAAGGCCTGACCGCTTTAGATTGTTACTGACAGCCAACGACGCCATCACCTTTTCTAATTCGGCAAGCAACGTATTAACCGCCGAACTATTAAGCGCATTACATGCATATCAAACAGTCGATCATCAATCGTTAATTCAACAAGGCTTTACCAAAGCAGCACTGGGGCAAGCGATACAGCATCAACGAAAAAAACAATTAGCAGAATGGCTAGAAAAATTTAAACCATAGGGATTATAGGTGCTAGGTGCTAAATGTTAGATGTTAGATGCTAGATGCTAGATGCTAGATGTTAGATGCTAGCGTAACAGATCTTGACTGATAGTTTTGGCGGCTAGCGCCCCCGATGAGATAGCACTCACCACACAGGGAAAATCGGTATTACAAATATCACCCGCAGCATATATTCGAGAAATATTGGTACGACCCCATCTATCTACCTGTAAAAATTGGTTTTGATCGCACGCTAAAAACTCATCGAGCCCAGAAGAAATGAGCGGTCTGAGACTATCAGTATTCGCTTGATAACCCGCCAATATATGAATTCGATCCACTGCAACAACAATAAGTTTATGCTGCTCAGTACTAGACGACGGAGACTGATAATTGATGGTAAGCGTGAGCGTTTCAGTCTTAGCGCCGCCCTGTTGACTCTTTTCTGCCGCACATAATGTCGCATTCTCCACGACCGTCGCCCTTGGATGGCCCTGCACTCGATCCAAAAACTTGCGCTGAGTTCTAGGCACAGAGCGAGCAATCACGACCACGCTACACCCTTGCTGGAGTAACATATCAGCATTTTCAAAGGCGTTGTCTCCGGCTCCCACAATCAAAATTTTTTTATTCTGCTGTTTTTCAATATCAACAAACGCATAAGGCCCTTCGATAATACATTCGCCAGCAACACGCCTTACCTGCTGTGATAAGATAGTTTGATCCACATAACGAGTACCGCTGGCGATCAGCATGCCTTCGCACTCAAGCGATGACTTTTTATTATTCTTTTCTAAGGACAATAAAAATTTATCTTTATTGGCGCGTGAAATAGCGCTAATATCAGTTTGCAAATGAATATCAATAGACTTGTTTTCAATGTGTTGACGGTAGCACTCGGCCATACTCAGCCCCGAAGTATCCACTTGCCCTAACACCCAGTCATTCTTCAGAAAGTTAACGTTCTGCATCCCACCGGTTAGTGACTCGCGCTCTATTACGACCGGAGTCAACCCCAAGTTCTTCAACCATAGCGAAGCCGACAAGCCGGCGGGGCCTGCACCAATAACGGCAATAATGGGGGGAGTGTTCACAACTTACTATCTCTTTTTATCTCATGAGTTGTTCGTGAAAAGCGATTGCGTTTAACATCAGTTTTTCACATTATTATTTAGCCTGATGTGGCTTAATGGTACCGCTTACATTGAGTCTTTTACAGCGGATTATAAAACATATACTTATAGTGACAAACAAGGTGGGGATACGGACACCACTTCATCTTGCCAAATAAAATCTACCGGCATTAACGTTGAACCGTCGTGTGCCACCATTTTTTGCCACAGCTCCAGAAACGTTTCACCTACTTGAGGGTGCGTCATCACAGGCAGCAAGTCTGCTAGGGGCCTCAGCACATAAGCATTATTCTCGATGCTTGCATGAGGCAGATGAATATCACCTTCGTTATAGAGCAAGTCGCCATATAATAAAAAATCAACATCCATGGTCACTTTCGTCTTTGTACGGTCACGATCACACTGCCGCTCAATATCACGTGTTATTTTTTTTATCTCAGCAACAGACAACACACTCTCCACAACGACTATCGCGTTATGATAGTGAGTATTTATAGACATATCTTGTGTGAAATGGGGAGATGATATATTATTTTTTTCTACTGGAGGACTATCATATACCGACGAAATAGTTAACTCGCCAAACACCTTCTGAAGTGCATCAAGCGCCTGCTGAAAATAGTGTTCTTGCTGATAATTGCTGCCCAGGCCCAACGCAATTTTTTTGGGTGTTAATTGGCGCTCCCCCGAGGCTGGAGCCGAAAGTGAACTGGAAGCGGTAATCGGAGCAGACATTATTATTTTTTGCCTCGTTCTATTGCGATACCCACGCAACCAACATTCGTCATCACATCTACTTTTTTAACCACTACGCGCAACCACGAAACGGAATATTGTTGCTGAATCATAACGGCAATATTTTCAGCTAAAGTTTCAATTAATTTATACTTTCCTTCATCTGCCAATATCATTATGGATGCACAAACCGCAGAATAATCAATGGTATACTGCAAGTCATCATCGACGGCAGCCCGGCAAATATCAGTAGCCATATCGACATCAATTAACAAACGCTGCTTTACCACTCGCTCCCACTCATACAAACCAACGATGGTTTCCAACACTAAATCACGAATAATGACCTTATCCATTTTTTCTACTACCTATCTATGTGACTGTTATTGCTTGCGGCACTGAATATAGCGCTATTCTTTTGTTTTACTGCATGGCAATCAAGACGGTTGAGCGTTAGAGCCGTCAATGGGCGATAGCTCATCTAGCGGCCAACGAGGCGTGACGTTAATCGCTAAGCCTTCTTGCTGTTGCGCGACCAATCGCTGGCAACCCGCATAGGCGATCATCGCTCCATTATCGGTACAAAATTCGTGACGAGCATAAAACACCGTTGATTGTACTTTTTTTAGCGCTGATTCTAAACGCTCACGTAATCGTGTATTCGCCGACACCCCGCCCGCAATCACTAATGTATTAAGGTGTTCTTGCGTTAAAGCACGACGGCACTTAATCACCAAGGTATCGACTACCGCCTCTTGGAATGCGCTAGCGATATCCGCACAGGTTTGATCGTCGGGCAAACCATTAGCTTGCGCATGTTTAGCGACGGTATTTAAAGTAAAGGTCTTTAAACCGCTAAAACTAAAATCTACACCAGGACGATCGGTCATGGGACGAGGAAAAGTAAATCGCGCTTTTTCACCCGGCTTTGCCTTACTTAATTCTGCCAACTTAGCAATCATTGGCCCACCCGGGTAATCCAAGTCCAACATTTTGGCGGCCTTATCAAACGCCTCGCCAGCGGCATCATCTAATGATTCGCCTAATAAACGGTATTTCCCGATACCGTCAACACGCACCAACTGAGTATGCCCACCTGACACCAACAATGCGACGAAAGGAAAGTTAGGGGGTGCCTCCTCAAGCATAGGGGCAAGCAGGTGCCCTTCCATGTGGTGTACGCCTAACGCGGGCACATCTAAGGCCATCGCCAACGCACGCCCCGTGCACGCACCCACCATTAATGCACCCACTAAACCAGGGCCTTTGGTATAGGCTATACCCTCGATATCGTGCTTCGTTAACTTACATTCACTTAACAGCTCGTCGACCAACGGTAACAATTTACGCACATGGTCACGCGAAGCAAGTTCAGGAACCACGCCACCGTATTCACTATGCAAAGCAATTTGGCTATATAAGCAATGGCCTAACAAGCCCTTTTCGCTGTCATAAAGAGCGACGCCGGTTTCATCACAAGACGTTTCAATTCCTAGTACTAGCACGTTGACACTCTCTATTTAACACGTTGACACGCTCTGTTTATAATGAGACCTCTGCACGAATGATCTTTAGTCCTCGACCCGAGTTTTGGCCTCGCAAAGAATCGCCAATTTTTAATACGGGAATAAAGTTTTACCCGTGCAATGACCTATAATGTTAATTAATACCTTTCTCGGCAACGCGAATCGGTAGTCCGCATACCCGTTAAGCAGTGCATCATACCAGAGAGATCAAAAATACCAACACAAACACTTGTGATCGACCCCGTGACTGTGTAAAATCTGCGCCCCTTGCAGTTGCGAGTAGAGTGTTCATCTACTCGCCAAAAACTGACACTGAATTACTTACATTGACACTCACCAATAGGGTTAACTATGCCTGCAGTAAAACTGAAAGAAAACGAGCCATTTGATATCGCTCTTCGTCGCTTTAAGCGTTCTTGTGAAAAGGCCGGTGTTCTAGCCGAAGTTCGTCGTCGTGAACATTACGAAAAGCCAACCACTGTTCGCAAGCGTCAAGCTGCTGCTGCGGTTAAACGTCACGCGAAGAAGGTACAACGCGAGTCGAAAAAGTTTCAGCGTTTATACTAAACCTTTCTGGTTTAGCACAACGATTCTGATTCTTAGCTTAGTTAATAGCTTGTCTCTTAACTCGACTTTATTGACGTAGCTATACCTCTTGGGCTGATAATCCGATCACCCCTGCTAGAGAATTTCGATAATGGCAAAAAGCGAATTACAAAACCGTATTCATAGCGAAATGAAAATGGCTATGCGGGCGAAAGATAAACCTCGCCTAGGTATTATTCGCTTAATGCAGTCTGATTTTAAGCGTATCGAAGTAGATGAACGCATTGATCTTGATGAAGCGCGCGTCTTAGCCGTGCTCGACAAAATGGTCAAACAACGCCGTGACTCAGCTCAACAATATGAAGATGCCGATCGCCAAGAGCTTGCCGACCAAGAGCATTTTGAAATTACCGTGATTACGGAATTTCTTCCTCAAGCATTAAGCGACGACGAAGTATCTAACCTTATCGACGAAGCCATTGCCGCCACAAGCGCCAGCGGAATGCAAGATATGGGTAAAGTAATGGGGATTCTTAAGCCTCAACTACAAGGTCGTGCCGACATGGGCGCTGCCAGTAAAATCATTAAAGCGAAACTCAGCTAATATCTCGCCGCACCACTCCACTTAAACATCTTACCTTAACGCTCTCACCTTATTAGCCTTTATCCCTATGCCTGTAATTTATCTTAGGAGCCTTAAAATAATCATTCACAGAAATCAGCGCACCCTCCAAATAACCCGCTTCGGCCTCTGCATATTCCGACCCCACAAAACTGATATTGTGTAACTCCAGCTCTGTTCTGTAACGCTGTAGATTAATAGCCGGGTGACGAGGTGATTCGCTTATATCTTCATCAGTACAAACCCACTCATCTTGCGCCCAATCTTTTAATGCCATCGCTTGAGGGTTCGCTGCTTGCTCACCAAAAATAGCGACTAACTGCTGTAAACAATGCTGCTCAAACTCATCATGGCCGACCCGTCTTCGTTCCTGAGCACTTATACCGACAAAACCAAAAAGCGCACACTGCTCAACAGCATAGCTTTGGTTACAAGCATCGTGAATTTCAACCAGTGGGCCAGCGCGACTAAACACATCACCGGACAAACCCGCTTCACGCCAAAAAGCGGTTTTATAATGCGCAATAAACTTAGCCTGCGCGGCCATCCATGTTGGAGCTTGCAATAAAGATGCGACACAATCACGGGATAAATAATCAGCCAACGGGAGATGAGCCAACAATACGCGTGGTGGCACAGCAAACACCACATGCTTCGCATTAAATTGCTCATCGTCATTACCCAACAGCCAACCACCACCTTGCTTACACAATTGTTTCACCGAACAAGAAAGGTGTAACGACATAGGGTCGAGCGTATTTTGTAAGGCATGGATTAACGCTATCATCCCACCCTTAACACGATAAGACAGCATCGCATTAGCACCTGACGATTGCTGAGGCGGTGCATCCCGACTCATTTGGTACAACACATCGCCACGACTATACTGATCAAAAAATGGTAGATGCAACGCATTCAATAACGTTTGCATATTGTGCTGATGAGGCCAAAACCATGTGGGCCCAAAATCAAAAGAGCTCTCTACCTCACCACTATAAATACGCCCGCCGAATTGTGGCTTAGCCTCTAATAACGCGTACGATATATTTTTTTTCTGCAAACGATAAGCAAGATAAGCGCCCGCCAAACCACCGCCAACAATGGCAACGTCGACGTCATTCATTGCCTACAACACCAGATAAATGCCCTACCTTTACCCACAACTGCGTGCCAGCATTCATCATCAATTGCCGAGACTTAAATCGCGGCAAGCGCATCCACGTGCCTACTTCATGTTCTTCACCATCCCATTCTACGCTGCCCGACAACACGAGCAATTCAACGCCTTTTTCTATATAAGCACTAGGGAGCGGAGCCGCTTGCTCAACATTCAGAAACAACACCTGCTCGTAGTCATCAAACAGTATTTGCTCGTGATTAGTGTTGCCCTTAGCCTCTGAAATATCGACAACATGAGTATCGACCACACGCAAATCATCTTGCGAATTAAACTGCTGAAGCTTCACAAAAATCAAACACCCTTCCCGACTAAGCGGCTGGTGTGATGAACCTGGCGGATTTCTCACGTAACTGCCGGCGGGATAGTCCCCATACTCGTCAGAAAAAGTTCCTGACAACACCACAAACTCCTCTCCTCGTGGATGCGCATGGGGTGAAAACTGGCTATTTGGCTGATACGCCACCAAGCTGGTAGCACGTGTTGTCTTCTCCCCTCCATCACGCTCAAGCAACAGTCGCAACACGCCTTTCACAGGCGACGCCAGCCATTCGGCATCAACCGAATTGACCAACGCAAACGCCGAAAGCTGCGCATTAAACTGCGTGTTCACTAAAGCCTGCTCATCGACATCAACTAACTGGCTCTGGCGGTATAATTCATCCCAATAGGTCATATTACTATCTCTACGTATTTTTACCGGTACCCACATTGACTTAACATTGTTCGCTTATAGCCATTACTTCATATCACAGGGTGTCAGTCAGCTTATCTCAGAGCACACGTTTTTTTGAACAAAATCACGCCCTATTCGCACAGGCTATCTAATTGCAGCCAGCCATCACACCGCCATCAACATCAACTACCGTACCCGTCCATCCAGCTTGCCTTCTCAGATAACAAAAATTCCACCGCATTAGCCATATCACCCACTGAACCAATTCGCCCAATGGGATGAAAATCGTTTAAGCCTTGCAGGGCACCTTCAATTTGATCTTCTTCAATAAACGATTTATAGGTTGTCGTCAATACGACTGCAGGCGCAACCGCATTAGCTCTAATTCCATCTTCAGCCCACTCCATAGCTAAATTTTTCGTCAGCGCATGCCGCCTGCTTTGTGCATAGAATACGCCGATGATGGCGTTGCCTTGATCACTTGATGTGCCCACATAAAACCGATGGTCACTATATAGTCAGTATAGAGCCACTGCCACGCGCTTTCATGTTTTTTGGACGGCCTGAGTAATGAAGAAGAACGCCTTATTCATATCCATTTGTAGATCATAGTCAGCTTCTGAATACTTTAAAAAACTGACAGGCTTAAAAAATCCCGCCGCGTTCACTAGGTAACGAATATGCCGCGATTCACTCGCTAACGGTTCAACAAATCCGTTAACTTACTGCTGGTCGTATAGGTCAATTTCAACCACTTCAACCCACCCCTTTCACTTCCACTTCTAACGCTTACTTTGTCTTAGATAACGACGACATTTGTCGTGATAATAAAATAACGGTATTACCTTGAGACAGCAAGCGCTTAGTCACCTCTTTACCCAGACCACTCGACCCACCAACCACTAACGCCACTGACTGACTTATACCCATTCCCCTGAATTATTTATTAACTATAAGTACTCCCAAAGCAGGAACGCGGATAAAAACACATCAGCTACCTATCGGTAGGTAGAATTTTAATGTCACAATTAATCGCTAATACGGCAAGAAAACCGGCTGAGTAACTAGCTGGGAAAGCTACCAACGGTACTACCACATTAATTGTTATCCACAAGGCAGGGGGCCCCATGTCTTCAGATACCATAAAACGCATTATTCAATCAGCAAAAAGCCAAGCACGATCTGGAGGCTATAACGCGTTTAGTTTTCGTGAAATCGCCAAAGAAATTGGCATTAAGTGTGCGAGTATTCACTACCACTCTCCCACCAAAGCCGATCTTGCCGCGGAGTTAGTGCAGCGCTAAACCGAAAATTTTAACCAACACCTACAAATGATTAGCGAATCGAACGGCAGCACAGAACAACAATTATCGGACTACGCTGCTGTATCACGCACTCAAAATTGATCAAAACATGTGTTTGTGCGGTATGTTTACCGCACAAACACATGTTCTGCCCGATGGCGTAAAAACAGCTATTCGCCAATTCTTTGAAGCCTAAATTCAGTGGTTAAGCTCCCTGTTAACCAGCCACAGTGTTGCAGTTGCAGAATCAGAAGCGATTAGGTTACTCGCCAATATCGAAGGCGCCATGCTGTTAGCGAGAGCGTTTGATTCAGAGGAATATTTCACTCGCGCCATTGACCTCTCTGCGTATCGCTAAAAGATAAGCCTTTACTCACCTAAAACAATAGAAACTCACTAAGGTACAGCTTTCGCTGTAAACTCTTTGTGGTAAACGGTAAACTCCTCCTTATGGCAGGTTCAATCCCACAAACTTTTATTGATGACTTACTCGAACGCATTGACATTGTTGATGTGATAGACAGCCGTGTAAAACTCAAAAAAACAGGGAAAAACTATTCAGCCTGCTGCCCCTTTCATGATGAAAAAACCCCCTCTTTTAGCGTTAGCCCCGACAAACAGTTTTTTTACTGCTTTGGTTGTGGCGCCAGTGGCAATGCGGTTGGCTTTGTCATGGACTACGAACGCCTCAGTTTTCCAGAAACCATCGAAAGCCTTGCCAAAGTAGCCGGTATCGAAGTTCCAAGAGAGCAAACCAAAGACCCACAAAAACGTGCGCAAGATGAAGCCAAAGAAAAAGCACGCAAATTACTCTATAGCCTAATGGCGCAAGCGAACGACTATTATCAGCAGCAGCTTCGCGAACATCCACAAAAAAACACCCCCGTTAACTACCTTAAACATCGAGGTCTTAGCGGCCAAATAGCCAAAGACTTTGGCATTGGTTACGCACCTCCCGGCTGGGACAACCTTATTAAGGCGCTGGGCACCTCTAACGAAAAACAAGACCTGCTATTAGATGGCGGCATGTTGATTCGGAATGAAGAAAAGGATCGTGTATACGACCGTTTCCGCGAACGTATTATGTTCCCCATTCTCGACAGTCGCGGACGCGTGATTGGCTTCGGGGGGCGCGTACTCAACGATGAAAAACCAAAATACCTAAACTCGCCTGAAACCCCCATTTTTCACAAGGGCAAAGAGCTCTACGGCCTCTACGAAGCGCGCCAAGCCTATCGCCAATTGCCCCGCGTATTGGTCGTTGAAGGCTATATGGATGTCGTCGCCCTTGCCCAATACGGTATTCGTTATGGCGTTGCAACACTAGGCACAGCCTGTAGCGAAGAACATTTACGTATTGCGTTTAAGCACACCAACGAGATTGTATTTTGTTTTGATGGGGATAAAGCTGGCCGAAAAGCCGCACGCCGCGCGATGGAAAACTCATTGCCCGCAATGGAAGATGGCCGCCAAATTAAGTTTCTCTACTTACCCGATGGCGAAGACCCCGATACCTTGATACGTCAAATCGGTGAAGAAAAATTCACTCGATTAATTGAAGGGGCATCGCCCCTCGAAAACTTTCTATTTGAAGCGCTAGGCCAAACCTTTGATACACAAACCATGGAAGGCCGAGCGCGCCTTTGTAAGCTGGCCGCGCCGATGATTGATCAGTTGCCACGGGGCGTTTATCGCGAGCTAATGTTTAATCAGTTAGCCAACCGCACACAGCTCAGCATGGATGCGTTAATGCGCTTGCTGGAAGAATTACCGCAACAAGCCAGCCAACAATCCAGCGACACCTACTCAAAACAAGCTCACAACACTATAGACAGCAGGCCATCGCTAGCGATGGACACCTCTTACACGGACCAGACACCGCCCAACAATTCTCAACATGATGATGTCCAGCGCTATCACGACGACGAGCACAGGGCTTCAGCCCACGATTCATCTGACGACTCATCACTGGATCAATATGCAAATTATTCTAGCCAGCATTACAACCAGAGTAGCGTATTAAGCAGTGATCACCTGACTAGCAACCATGAAAAAAAACCTTCACAAAATCAATTAGCCCAGCAAGCGATGAGCCTGCTGCTGTTTCAGCCCAATATTGCCTCGGCAGCAGAAGACATTGACGAACTTCGTCATAGCCAAGAAGAGACAGTGAAAGTACTCGTTAATTTAATTGATTTACTACAGCAGCGCCCGGAGTTTACCCGCAGCCAAATTATTGGCCATTGGCAAGGGACTTATGGCGCAGAATCTAGCCAGCAATTACACGTCGTCATGGATAAAGCGGCGGTATTCCATCACGCTAAAAATCTAAGTAGCGCTGAAACCCTAAGTAGCGCAGAAGAAAGTCGAGAGTTTAATCCTACGAACCAGTTTCAGGACACGCTCGCGGCAATACTCAAAGAACAGCAAGAAAGAGACTGTAACGCCATCATCGAGCAACTCCAAAAAAAGCCTTCTAGCGAATGGTCCTCCGCCGAAAAGCAGTTATTCTCGAAGGCAATTACGGCGAGAGCCAACTAACCCTACATAATCTATTGATTTTTGAATAAATCACCCCACTATATCCTTCTATACCTAGCAATATACATCGAAGTCCTAGCATAAAAACCCATAAATCGTCTATAATTAGCGGTTTAGCCCAAAACACATAATTCAGTATCTCAAATAGTGTATAACAGCGACCCGATTGGTCAATTCAGTTCCAGTCACCTGCGAATATAACTTAGATATACCCTGCGCAACCGGAGCGTGCATGTCAAACAATAAACAAGAATCCCGCATCAAGTTATTGATTGCCCGAGGTAAAGAGCAAGGTTACTTAACCTATGCGGATGTGAACGACCATTTACCCCAAGACATTTCTGATCCAGATCAGGTTGAAGACATTATTCAAATGATCAACGACATGGGGATTCGCGTCTACGAGACGGCTCCCGATGCCGAAGATATTTTGATGAGTGATGGCGATTCATCTGCCGACGAAATAGCTTCAGCCGAAGCCGCCGCAGCCTTAGCCGCAGTAGAAACCGAAGCGGGCCGTACAACTGACCCGGTACGTATGTACATGCGTGAAATGGGTACGGTTGAATTACTGACACGTGAAGGCGAAATTGCCATCGCAAAACGCATTGAAGAAGGGACACGCGACCTTATGCACGCGCTGTCCTGCTGGCCAACAGTAGTACAGGGCCTAGTCGATGAGTTTGACCTCCTAGCAAAAGAAGAGCGCCGCATTCCTGACGTGATTGCGGGCTGGCTAGACCCCGCTGATGATGTCCCGCCAGCGGGTCCTTCTGCTGCTGCAAAAAATAAAGATAAAGATAAAGATAAAGATAATAAAGACGACGATGAAGACGAAGTCGACACTGGCCTTGATCCAGAAGAAGTGAATGCACGTTTTGGTGAACTGAAAAAACAATTGGTCAAAACCGATAAAGTCATCAAAAAGTTCGGCCGGGGTAGCAAAGAAGCGGACAAAGAACTTTCTGACTTAGGCGATATTGTTAAATTCTTTAAACTACCGCCTCGTCAATTTGAGCCTATGTACCGAAAAGCACGTGGCGCATTAGAGCAAGTCCGTAAAGAAGAAAAAAGAATCTTAACATTATGCGTCCGCACCTCGAGAATGCCACGCAAGACGTTTGTCAAAGAATTTCCAGGCAATGAAACAAATCCTACTTGGATAATCAGCATCATCGATAAAGATCGTGTTTACTCTCCTAAACTAGAAGAAGTAAAAGAAGAAATTTTACGCGCACAGCGTAACCTTAATCAAATACAAAACGTTGCGGGTATTGATCTCGCGGTGATTAAAGAAATCAATCGTCGCATGTCGATTGGTGAAGCGCGTGCACGTCGTGCGAAAAAAGAAATGGTTGAAGCTAACTTACGCTTGGTTATCTCGATTGCGAAAAAATATACCAACCGTGGTTTACAGTTCCTTGATCTCATTCAAGAAGGCAACATCGGCTTAATGAAAGCCGTTGATAAATTTGAATACCGTCGTGGTTATAAGTTTTCGACCTACGCAACCTGGTGGATCCGTCAAGCAATCACCCGCTCTATTGCCGACCAAGCCCGCACCATTCGTATTCCGGTACATATGATCGAGACGATCAACAAACTCAATCGTATTTCTCGTCAAATGCTACAAGAAATGGGTCGTGAGCCAACGCCAGAAGAACTGGGCGAGCGCATGGAAATGCCAGAAGAGAAAGTGCGCAAGGTATTAAAAATTGCCAAAGAACCTATCTCGATGGAAACCCCTATCGGTGATGATGAAGATTCACATCTAGGCGACTTTATCGAAGACGGCACCATCACCTCACCCATAGAGTCCGCCACCGATGTCGGCTTAACCGAGTCTACTCGCGATGTACTATCCGGCCTCACCGCCAGAGAAGCCAAAGTACTCCGCATGCGCTTTGGCATTGATATGAATACTGACCACACCTTAGAAGAAGTTGGCAAACAGTTTGATGTGACTCGCGAACGTATTCGTCAGATCGAAGCCAAAGCACTCCGTAAACTGCGTCACCCAAGTCGTTCAGATCATTTAAGAAGTTTCTTGGACGAATAGGAAAAAATAGGTATGATACGCGCCTCCCGACTCTTCATGGAGTAAGGTGGCGTTTTTTGTTTTAAAGCGTTAGCACAAGAGAAGCAGTAAACATTACGTAGGGTTGTTGTTTGATGGTTAGACGCCAGAAAGCAAAAAGATAAGTAATATCTAAACACAGATATTTTGTTTTATAGCTAGGAGCCGCGCAGTGAGGGAATGTACATTAAGTACAAGACCGAGGTTTGGCAATCTAAGGCTCCTGCAAAGATTGCATACACGCCATCCGTGGCGCTAAGCACGCGACAAAGCTAGAAGACAAAGCTAGAAGACAAAAGATAGTAAGCATTACGCAGAATTTTTGTTTACTGGCTAGGCGCCCCGCAGAAGAATGAGGGAATGTACACCAAGTACATGACCGAAGGCTTCGAGGACGCAACGACGCCAGAAAACAAAAAGACAAGTAATGGGCCCTTAGCTCAGTTGGTTAGAGCATACGACTCATAATCGTCAGGTCCCCAGTTCGAGTCTGGGAGGGCCCACCATTTACTGCAAACAACATCACTCGCTGTCAGTGTAGCCATAAGTTGTCATCAAACGACAACTTATGCTTGCAGGCACCCCTGAAGCCCTTTAAATACTGCATTGCGACAACTTATACTAGCACTAAATGTTTTCATATTTCATGTTGCAAGCATAAGGTGTCATGAATTTGTTTTTCGATGGCATGTGTCAACTCACCCATTCAAATACATCTCTGCCATATCATCCAGCTGGGTCTTCATGTCTTTCCAGTTGGGCATCACTTGCGTTAATAAACGCCAAAAGCGTTCGCCGTGATTGTGCTCAGCAATATGACACAGCTCGTGTAGTATCACGTAATCTATACATTCTTTTGGCGCTTTGACCAGATGAGGATTGAGCATTAAATTGCCTGCTGTCGAGCAGCTGCCCCATTGCTTTTTCATTGCCATGACTCTAAACGATGGAATGCCTTTTACCCACGTTGCCTTAGCAAGCATTTTATTTAGGCGCTCATCAAAAATAGCTTTAGCTTTCTGCTGATACCATTTATCAATTAGAGGCTTAACATTAGCCGTTCGATCATCATTATCTTCGCGTAATGTTACGTTTAATTTACCGCGACTCAGCTTAACACTAAGGTCTTGCTCTGCATCAACGCTAACCTTTAACACGTAGCGTCTACCTAAATAAAATTGAGTTTCACCACTGACATAACGCTTGGGTAACACGTATTGTTTTTGCTTGGCAAACTCTTCAATGTTGCGCCAAATCCATCTTGCTCGTTTAAGCACTGCCTGATGAATCGACTCATCCGATGCATCTTGGGGTGCTGTCGCCGCCACCCGTTGATCAGGGTGAACTTTGATCACCACCTTGCGAGCTACTGCTTTACTGTTAATGGATTGACGAATCACGTCATAATGAATCATCACGCTACCATAATAAATCACGCCATGCTCACCCGTCATTGTAGGGTGAATTGC
>Ga0307488_10000358_pt1 | contig 36667 bp, 34 predicted proteins | sample SB02metaG_FD_202248 | JGI IMG/M metagenome (GOLD analysis project Ga0307488, IMG submission 202248) | Sea-ice brine microbial communities from Beaufort Sea near Barrow, Alaska, United States - SB 0.2 | ecosystem: Environmental > Aquatic > Marine > Coastal | place: USA: Alaska | collected... | reverse complement strand
TATTTAAAAACTAAAGTAAGCTCGTGTAAAGTCCAGCGATGTAATACACATCCTTGAACCCAAGACCTTCTAATTTCTCTGCTGCAAATCTGGCCCTTTGCCCAGTGTTGCAATAGACGAGTAATCCCCGCTTAGGGAGTTCCGTGGTGGTCTTTTCGTTAATCTTATCAACAGGGATATGAAGCGCTCTAGGGTAATGTCCCATGCGATATTCGGTGATTGTACGAACATCGATAACCTTTTTTATCTTACCATCCTTAATGAGTCTCTTGGCTTCTTCAGCAGACACGAGGTTCTGACCATAGTAGGTATAGGCTGTAAGAGCGGCAAGACCACCGATGAAGACGATTGGGATCATTTGATGTATATACATATTATAAATGTAATTGATCTGCGTTATCTATATGTACTTTGGGTTTGACATCATCTTGTTTAACGATAAATGGTACCATTGAATTATCAATTACTTTTTCTTTTAACTTCTATGTGTTCCATCTCGAAGCAACATTGTGCGTGACCATCATAGGTCCTCTGACAAGCTTTACAGTAATAAAGAATAGGAGCGTCCATACTATATACGGGTAAGGAAATCGAGAATACGTCCACTCGTCTCAATCCTACTGAGATTGCTAAGCGTTCAATGGATCGTCGTTTAGCCGCTACAGAGAAGGCACTTAAGTGTGAAAAAGTGCGGTATAACCCTAAATGTGACACGAATGCATCGACTCACAAATTGGAAAAATGAAAAAAAAATAAAATATATTCGAATTAGTTACCGAAAGCAACACCACCCATACCATTCTTCACACGGAGAATGTTATAGTTGACCGCATAAACACGATGAAGCTGGTTACCACCTGAGGGGTTGGCGAGGGTAAGCTTAGCGTTGTCGATACGTGAGAAGTTTAGTGTACCAGTTGGCTGCATCTTGCTCATAGTCAGACAGAAAGGCCACGTGAAAGTGGGAAGATCCTCGAGAATATCATCGGGAAGATCGGTACAGTGCATTTCGGGAATCACTGTGTGGTGGTAGACACTCGATGTATCTTCGAAAAGGGGGACACCGTTGATGTAAAGGGAAGTTTTATCGAAGTTGAATTCGGTGTCCCAGTCGTCACCACCGGTAGTGTTACCTGAAACGAGGTGAAGAGACTTGACGGGGTGATTGAAGTAGCTGAGATCAATCTCAGTATCGGTGCTTGAGGCGGGTTGATACTGTGTCTGGGTAATGAGAATTTCATGCTCGGTATCCGTGAAGAACTTACGTTCATCGGTATCGAGGTACATGTAGTTACCCCAAATTTTTGGGCTACCAGTAGGTGTGTAACCGTCACGACACTTGATACGAATCTCAACATCGTGGTACTGGAGGGCCACCAAAGGGAGACACTTGGTCCAATCTTCACCAAAGAAGAAGGGAATCATGTAGTGGTCGCCACCATGATTGGTTTTCAGTACAGAAGTTGTGGCAGCCATCGACGCCTTCGCGGTAGTGTCACGCATGAGGGGGTTGTGTACACCCTGAATAAAGAGTGAATCCAACTGTGAAACCTTTTGTCCACCAATCCACAGACTGAACTCGGTGGGGTTGGCGGCGGTTGAAGAGAAAAGACCATCGGGGTTGTTTTGCACATTAGAAACAAGAGTATCTTCTATCCAGATGTAGCTCATGAGATCACCCTTGGAACGGATAGGAACAGAGATTTCATTGTTCGCTCCGAAAGTGCCGATGTAGTCCATACGTTCGGGCTTCATAGCGAAGTTGGTGTAACGTTTGTAGTTCTGGCGGAAGAAGCTGACCTGGGGTTCACCCGTGATGTAAACATCCTGGGCACCCACTGACACGAGCTCAATTAAAGCGGCAGACATTTATTAGTAAATGATATTAAAAAATTGGGTGAATATATTGATATGGTAGTGTTCCAGGCTCTCACATGGGAACCTAGAGACACGGAAGATGAGCACCATGTCAGTATATTTGGGAAGACTGAGGATGGTAAATCGGTTTGTGTGACTACATCATTTAGTCCATATTTTTTCATAAAACTTACATTCGGGACGTCGCAACAAACAGTTAATGAAATCTATAATCTTCTGTGTAGGAAATGTCCTGAATGTGTCACGTCATATTCTATGGTAAAGTCCAAGGATGTTTGGGGATTTCAAAACAATGAAGAGTTCTTTTTTGTGAAAATCAACTTTACGAACCTCGCAGCTCGTCGACGTGTTGATGGTTTTTTGAGAAGACCTGTGGACCTTTCTTCTGGGACAAAAATGTTAAAAGTGTATGAGTCTAACCTCGATCCAGTTCTTCGCCTGATGCATCGAACTGGTATTCAATCAACTGGGTGGATCGACACTGGTGTTAAGTGTGTACGATCACATCTTGCCAAGGTAGATATAGACCTATGGTGTAATGATTGGTCTTCCCTGAAGCATGTGGATCGAGATGATATTGCCCCATTCGTCGTGGGATCGTTTGATATAGAATGTAATAGTTCAACGGGTAAATTTCCAAATGCGGAAGTTCCTGGTGATGCTTGTTTTCAAATTGCAGTATCACTTTGTAAATTTGGAACAGATGAACCTTATGAAAAGGTGTGTTTATGTTACAAGAAGACAGAAGGTCCTGATGTTATAAGTTTCGACACTGAGCGAGAAATGCTTGAAGCGTTTCAAAAGTATCTACACGATAAGAACATTGATATCATCACTGGGTGGAATATTTTCGGGTTCGATCTTGAGTATATTTATAAGCGAGCTCGATACTGTAGATGTAATCCAAACTTCTACAAACTTGGAAGATTGAATGACGAATCGTGTCAACTCAACCTGAAAAAATTAAGTTCAAGTGCTTTGGGTGACAACTTCCTGAAGTTACTTCCGATGTCTGGACGATTTATCTTCGATATGTTCCATGAAGTTAAGAAGGGTTACAAATTGGATTCATACAGTTTAAACAATGTTTCAAAGTTGTACCTTGATGACCAAAAGATTGACATGTCCCCAAAAGAAATGTTTGCTCGCTACAAAGAGGGTGATCCTGGGAAGTTGGGTGAAGTTGCCGAGTACTGTATCAAGGATACCTTACTTCCTCACAAACTCTTGAAAAAGCTGTGTATACTCTTGAACCTTCTGGAGATGGCTAAGGCTACTTGGGTACCATTATGTTTCTTGGTCGAACGTGGCCAGCAAATCAAAGTGTTTAGTCAACTTACGAAAAAGGCCCGTGAACTAGGATTTATGGTTCCCACGATTCGTTATGGCACGATTCCAGAAGAACCCTATGAGGGTGCGACGGTTCTCGAAGCTCAAAAAGGTGCCTATTATACACCAATCACAGCCCTGGATTTTGAAGCGCTATACCCTTCAATTATGATGGCCCACAATCTATGTTATTCAACATATGTGATGGATGAAAGACGATATGGGAATATCGAGGGTGTTACATATGAAACATTCAATATTGCTGATCGAACCTACAAATTTGCTCAAAATGTTCAAAGTCTTTTACCAGCGATTCTTCTTGAACTCAAACAGTTTCGAAAGAAAGCAAAAAGGGATATGGCGGCTGCAACTGGTGGAATGAAAGAGGTGTATAATGGTAAGCAGTTGGCTTATAAAATCTCGATGAACTCTGTGTATGGGTTTACAGGGGCTGGTAAAGGGATTTTACCTTGTGTACCTATCGCGTCGACGACGACGTGTCGAGGTCGTGGTATGATTGAGGAGACAAAGACTTATGTCGAGAAGAACTTCCCGGGTGCGAAGGTAAGATATGGCGACACAGATTCAGTGATGGTAGAGTTTGATGTTGGGGATCGAACGGGTGAAGAAGCTGTCAAATACAGTTGGGAAATTGGTGAACGCGCAGCGGAAGAGTGTAGCGCCCTGTTCAAAAAACCAAACAACCTGGAACTCGAGAAAGTGTATTGGCCCTATTTCCTCTATTCAAAGAAGCGGTACGCCGCCAAGCTTTGGACAAAGGGTAAAGATGATCAGATGCATATGGACTACATCGATATCAAGGGGCTTCAAGTTGTTCGACGAGATAATACTCCACACGTCAGAGAAGTTTGTAAAGAACTCCTCGATGTAGTTCTCAACGCCCCTGATATAGGTCCACCGATGGAACTCGCCAAAGAACGAGCGATAGAACTTCTTTCAGGTGATGTACCGAATGAAAAGTTGGTACTCAGTAAGTCACTTTCAGACAGTTATAAGGTAAACGGAGAACCAGTGTCAGTGACAGGTCCTAGAATTGGTGAGATCAATCAAGCTCACGTACAAGTTGTTCATAAGATGCGCGATAGGAAACCTGGTTCTGAACCACAGTCTGGTGATCGTGTTCCATTTTTACTGACGAAGACAGATGACCCCAAGGCTAAGGGATTTGAGAAATCCGAAGATCCCAACTATGTGGAAGAAAACAACATTCCAGTTGATTACCATTACTACTTCGTAAACAAGTTCCTAAACCCGGTGTGTGATCTTCTTGAACCCCTTTTTGGTGACCCGAAACAGGATATCTTTGGGGATATCATATCTCAACACAAACCTAAAAAGAAGGAGACTGGTCCAGCACTCAGTGGTATGAAAAAAGATGACCTCATCGAAGAGTGTAAGAAGCTTGGTCTTGATCAATCTGGAAAAGTCGCTGAGCTACGCGAACGTATTAAAAATTTGAGAACACCAAAAACAGAATCGATTCAAGACCTATTTAAAAAATACGAGCAATCATCTAGTAAGGAATGATGTTGCACGATAAAATCGCAGAATTGATTGAACAAGAAGTCAGCGAGCGTGTAAGTACTTTACTAGGTGAGTATGCTGAGACTATATCTAGAAAGCACGCAATTCCTCTCAATATACTCTTGAGAGATTTACCATCCGTCGCGAATGTATCACTCTGTAAAGGTATAAAGTCTAATGGCCAACGCTGTGTTTTCAAAGGAAGTGGGGATGGATATTGTAGACACCATAAAAGTCAAGGTGATAAAATTCGAGTACGATCACTCTCGAGTTCGAACCTACACACGCACGGTCCAGAAAAAATGTTTGTTAGAGGATGTCCGGGATGTGAAAATTCAAAAGGGCTTATAGATTTGGGTTCTGTATTGAACAATGAGTAAAAGTGGTATCCTACTAACATCAATCAATTCATTTTATAACCAAGAGGAAAACCGAACTAAATTAATAAACATTTTAGATAAATCTAGTGGAATATCTCTGCGAAATCTAGAATGGTTCATCACAAACTATGCAAAGAAAAACAACACTTCATATACGACTAAAGATGGAAAGTATTTTACAGTCCATTGTGCCTACAAATCGAGTCTCGATGGATACAGTAAAAAACTTTTTGACCCATTTTGTCGTTCAGAAAAATTCGCTTATGAGGTTCCTGGTACATCTCATGAAATTCAAACAACGTTGGCACAGTTAAATTTCATCAAATGGTGTATCAAAAATAATATCATCGATTATATTTCTAATAATAAGGGTTCATTGTTTAATAAGCAACTGACATAGTTCCTCTGTCAAATACGAACGTCTGGTAACCGGTGTAGTACATATGTAAAGAGTAAGTTTTAGTAGCCACATCGACCAATGATCCCTGACTTGTATCCAGTTTCACTTCTATAGATGTTTTTTCCGACTGTATCTGACTAAAATCCAAGTTTCCCGATGGTTCCACATTAATAGGATTCATCGAGAAGCTGTATGTATAGATATTTCTAATTGGTGTCGCAAGTCTATTTCTGAAAGGAATGAGGTATTTGTAATAACTATGATTTGTTTTTGAAACGTTTGGTATTTTACCCCCGTTGATGTAAAAACTTACATTTTCCATGACCGGCTCAAAGAATGTTTGTACTTCATCAAAATTTACGTTCGAAGAAAAGTTGAAACGGTTTTGAGAATAATAGTTCTTAGGGTCACTTGCATCACCTATCGCTACATTTTCATTTTCATACACTGTATTTCGCAAAAACCAATGTATACATTTGACTGGAATATTTGGGACTAAGTTTGTTCGAATTATATCTTTACCAATTTCACTCACTGTTGTGGGATGCTTTCTAACGAGATCTGTGATAAGTGTTTGTCTCTCATTCGTCAGATAATTTCGTTCATCCGGGTTGATCGTAATTTCTTCAGTGACAAGTTTAAATTCAGATAGTTCTATGAGCTGTGTTCTATCTGTAAAAAATGATTGTTTATGAAAATCTATTTCGAATATAATCTTCTGTCTATGTATCGCACATAATGGGAAATATGGACGATTCGATTTATTTGAAGAATATTCATTACTTGCAAATCTCCTAGAAAAGAAAAAGTGAAGAGGAATCATGAGATCTGAGTCATGTTGTGCGAGTGCTGGATAAAGAGTTGAATCATTGTAGCCTATGTTTCTATTCACGAGAAACCTATTCGCATCTTTTTCGGAAGTTTCAAGATATAATTCATCATAAATAACTCCCCAATCATCGTGAATTTTTTCAACTTCTACGTCATCGACATACATCGTAATACTTTTGAGAATGTGTCGCCCCAGCTGGTCTGCGTAGTTACCTACCGTTGGATTTCGAAGTCCGGGCATTTTTACACTCAACCACATATTACTCAAAAGATCACCCATATTACGTGGATCGAATTCAAGCTTAATTGTCTGCCCGAATGGCCAATTATCTATACCACCAGGGTTTACGACATTCCGCGATCTATGGTATTTTATAAAAGTAGAGTGTACTTTATCATCTCTATAATTAAAGAATGATTCTTCTGGGTCTTTGGAAAGGAGGTGTGTATCCTGCATTCCAATAGCTTTCAGGCATATTTTAGCAGCCTCACCCATATCTACTTACTGCTCACATATTTTTAATATCATTCTTCCACATCGTAATGTGACTGGTCTTCAACATCTTCTCTAGATCCTCTTTCGTCTGCGTCGCCTCTGCCAAGAGTGCTTTGACACGTTCCTCTGTGTATTCAACCGTTCTCGTATTGAGGAGATAGTCCAAGTTTCCGTCAATATTGGGAAAGATCGAGGACATCTCCGTCTCAAGTTCCACCTTCTTCCTTTTGAACACCACGAGTTTACCCTCGATGACCATCGATACAAACTTCGACTTGTGGTCGCACATATCCGCCCGCTTCTCGAGGACATCGATGAGGTGTGCCTTCCGTTTCTTGTAATGTTCAAGGCGGAGTTCGATAAAGTCTTGAAGAATCTCTTCAGGGCTCGCGTACTTGTGAATACCCTTGGTAGGATGGAAGAGATGCATGTTGGAGACACGGAAAGTCTTCCTCAATTTGAGATCCTTGAGAAGATCCTTACCCGCATACTCTGTAATTTCGAAGTGAACATCCTCAGTCGTCGAGTTGTTGGTGTACCCCCCAATCAACTTCTTTTCAACGAGACCATCGAGGTACTCCTTGTAATCCTGCGTCCATCGCCCTGGGGGGAGTTCAGTCACCACAATGTTGGTTCCAGACCAATTCCAAACACCTTCCATCATCCAGGTATCCTCCTCTTTGTGGACAACTCCTTTGAAACCCCTGAACCAAGGTCGCATACTCACAAACTCTTCCCCTCTGAGATATCTCTTAATGTTCTCCTTGATATCATCTGGGTTGAATGGAGGTACATAGCAACTGAAACCTGTACCGATACCTTCTGTCCCATTGACCAAAACCATTGGTAGAGTGGGCATGTAGAAGTCTGGTTCGATTGAGCGACCATCATCATCGAGATAATTGAGAACAGCATCGTCCCTGGGATCAAAGATCTTCCTCGCATCCTTGGTAAGCTTCGTGAAGATGTACCTCGTTTGAGATGCATCCTTACCACCCATGAGTCTCGTACCGAATTGACCACAGGGTTCGAGAAGGTTGATATTGTTCGATCCCGTATAGTCATTCGCCAACTTTACGATCGTATCCGCTAGGGAAACTTCACCGTGGTGGTACGCACTCTTCTCAGCCACGAATGCCGCCAATTGTGCAACCTTCATCTCATCCTTGAGATTCTTCTTGAAGCATGCAAACATAACTTTCCTTTGTGAGGGTTTGAGACCATCTGCCATATGTGCGATGGACCGCTTGAGATCTGCGAGACTGAAATTGACCAAGTCCTTGTGCACAAAATCAGAGATGTCCAATTTCTTCACACTCCCATATGGAACTTCAAGTTGGTCAGCATCCTTCGATGTGTTCTCCAAAAGCCAGGACTTCCTGGCATCAGCCTTCTTCTTATCAAAGGCGAGAACAATCGAATCATCCGTCATTTTATCCACATCGAACTTTACAGTCAAGTCTAGAATCTTCTTGAAATACTCACGAGCTTCGGCGCTTGTAGAAGTACCGAGACCCTTGTAGTACTTAATCTTCCATCCCTGTTTCCCATCACCATACCACGTCCTAAACGCAGAGTCTGTGTAGAAGGACTTTGTTTGTGAAGCCTTCGTAGCTTTGATGATCGGGGTCACCATACTCACAACAAATCCAAGTTTCAAAAGACTGGGCCAGAAATAATGAATCATGTTGAGGATGAGACCCTTGATGTGGGACCCATCATTATCAGCATCCGTCATGATCATTAAGCGTCCATAGCGAAGATCGGAGACACTCTTATATTCCTTACCCTGTTGGAGTCCCAAAATCTTCTTGAGATCATTGAACTCCTGGTTCGATGTCAGTTGGGCCACTGAGACATCTCGGACATTCTTACACTTACCACGGAGTGGGAAGACACCATAGTGGTCGCGACCCACAACTGAGAGACCGGCGACCGCCAAAGTCTTTGCTGAATCGCCCTCTGTTACGATGAGGGTACAATCCTTCGAGTGTGCTGTACCAGCCTTGTTCGCGTCATCCAATTTGGGTATACCAGTAATCTTAGACTTGCGGGCTCCATCTGACTTTTGGAGTTCCTTCATCTCCTTAAACTTTGAAAGTGCCAGAAGTTCCTCGGCGATTCCAGTTTTGAGAGCGTTCTTGATAAAACTTTTAGGTGCTTCAAACTTACTCCCAAAACTTTGAGACTTTGAGGTACACTCAGACTTCACCTGACTGGAGAAGGTTGGATTCTCGAGGGTTGCCTTGACAAAGATAGTAAAAGTATTCTTGACTTGTTGAGGCTTCAACTTAATCTTCTTCGCCATCTCATCAATTATACCATTTGCGATAAGATTCGCGGTATGATCAACGTGGGTACCACCCTTATTGGTACAGAGTCCATTCACAAATGAAACCTGTTCCATACCATTTTCAGCGGGTCCGATGCACACTGACCATCGATCAGTATTCATGGAGCATACATCTTCAACACCTTCGTGCATTTTAGCATACGCTTCAAAGTTCTGTTTAATGAGAACTTCATCATTGAACTTCACTTTACAGTTTTGTGTGGTACAGATATTCGCATCCCAGACCCGCTTTTGGAAAATGCTATAGATGGTATCGTCCATCTTGGACATCCCGAAACGTTTCCACTCGGGGGTAAAGGTGATAGCGACAGATGACGTAGCACCTGAATATTTTTTGATTTTTGGGGGGTCACATATAGTCATATTCTTTGACCAAGATTGGGTGTATGTCTGCTTCGTCTCATGGTCCTTGATGACCACAGAGAAATCAGTGGAGTAAATGTTCGCCAATTTGGCACCGTATCCGTTACGACCACCAACGATACGCTTTTGGGTATCATCATAGTTGGTACTCGTGAGGAGGTGTCCAAAGACGAGTTCGGGGTTCCATAGACCCTCCTTCTCATGCATACGAACGCCGATCCCACCGAGAGGACCATTGTTCTCGATGGTGACGGAACCCGACTGCTTATCGAGTGCAACGGAGATGGAACTGACATGTTTGGGATGGAGAGAGTTGCGGTCGATGGCGTTGACCAGGATTTCATCAAAGATTTTCAAAAGAGCTGGGGAGTACTTGAGGTTCTTCTTGGAGAACTTGTCACCATTGAGAATCCAGTAGGGTTCTGTACCCAATTCAACTGGACCGACATAGGAGTCAGGTCTCTTGAGAACGTGTTCGATATGGGTGAGTTTTTGAACGCTTTCCATACTTTCTTAGTTTTATTACAATTCAAAGCTCTAACTTAGGTAGATTTTCTATAAATTTGTTCACGAATTCCAGCATGTATGAAATCGCTTCCTCACTCGGCTCAATCTGGTTAAACTCATTTTCCGCATCTGGACAAACTGAACCATTCTTCGATGAATTGATGAACATCTTAAACTGTTTGGTATCGACACCATGCTTTCTAGCTTCGACATTGTTATGGAGGAGGAGTTGGGTGTTACGATAGTTGAAAACTTTAGCTAGAAAAATAGCTATATCGCGTGGATCCACCAGGTGTTTTCCTTCACATCTAGGAAAAATCTCATCAATTACGAACTTTTCGGCTCGAAGTTCTTCAAAGTTTTTAATTAGCATCTCATAGGGTAAAATCTCGTTGAAGTTTTTCTGAAAGTCACCGACTAAATAATTGTGATATTCGTCAAGTGTCATACCAATAACGTGTTTCATGTACTCGTTGTTGTTCTTCATCATCTTATTGTTTCGATCGACACGTGCAGATCCTGTGAGTTTTCTCCATAAGCTTCCGGCTCTATGGGTTGGGCACATGCAATCAGGTACGTGTTGGCTACAGGGAATGCCATACTGAGAATTGTTAATGTTGAATGAGTCTCTACACAAAGGTCTCACAGATCTACCGTCATGGTAGTTAGTGATCGTATCCACACTACAATCAACTTCGGGGGCGGGTACCTTTTCAACAATTTTGTTTGTATCAACTTCGGGGGTGGGTACCTTTTCAACAATTTTGTGCAACGGAATTCCCTTATACAATAATGAGTCCCATCCATTGTCCGTCGACCGTTGAGGGAATATGGACATCTTGAACTTTAGAGACATTGTGGATGGTCGATCAAATGTCTGTTTATTCCATGTCAGTTTTCCGTCTTTTAGTAAAGTTACCTTTGCGATAGTGTCTCGATAGTGTATTTCGAGAACACCACTACCAGGTGAAATCAACCCCGCATCAATGAGATCTTTTAATGTGGGCTTCATTTTGTTTTTGAATACTTATAGTGAAAAATCCAATGACTTAGGAATCAGAGAAACTCATTGTTACCCTTGGTTGGTCTCGCACATGTGACCACCTCTACCAAATGTGTTATTATTTACTTTAAAGTGCCAGTCACAATACCAGTATTTGCAATGTGGACATTGTTTCCGTTTATTACCCGAACTACACATATGTTTACTAAGACTTCCACATTCTTGCACCTTTGTAATTTTTGGTTCTTGCACCTTTGTAATTTCTGGTTCTTGCACCTTTGTAATTTTTGGTACTGGTTTAGGTAAACTATTCTGAGAACTGACACACAAACATATATCATTAACTGTATTCTGAATTGAATCCAATTTTTCAGAGATAGTATCTTCAATAAGTTTTTTGTTTACTTTCGAAGAATATTTCTCAAGAGCCTTGGATGAGGGTTGCTTAAATATGATTTTCTCATAGATACCAAAGTTTTTGCTACCATTTGTACGTGAGCTTAATACTTTTCCGTGTTCTTCCGTCCAACCATTTTCTAAATCGACAAAATTGTATTTTAACCTATAATATTTATAACCACTCATCACAGTAATTTTACCGGGTGGTCCATGGGGATCACAAAACCCCTCATCGGGTTCCGCCTTATCACCTGATTCCCATTTCGCACCAGCGTTTCCTCCACCACCGCCGGCACTTATCCCGACGCTTCCTTCTGTCATTACTTTTTCCTTGTACCACGTAACCTCATAACGTACTTCATAATCACTATCATTAAAAAAATAAATTTTAGTTGGGTAGGGGTCAGACGGAATAACACCACAATAGAATTTGATATATTCTGAATCTAACATACTTTAAGTGGGAAAATTATTTTATAGTCTTAATCTTTTCTTTGCATAGGATAAGAGATGTACCTCTACCTCATAGCTGCGATTTTCGTACTATTCCTGATGATGCAAAATAAATCTAGGGGTATGAACAAATCAATCGAGAAACTTGTTCGTCAGTCTGCTCGTTATGCTACAGCCGCGCAACAGGACAAGTCTCCAGTCGTGGCGATCCTCCATGCCAACTACGCGGCGGCATACTTGTACGCACTCAAGGATATTGCCACAGAGTCGCAGATCCATAACGCCACGGGTATAAATGTCAAGAAGTTCAAGGAGCATGTCATAAATGTCCAAGATTCTGTAACGAAAAAGACGACTGAAACGTGCCCAGATTTTGCAGGACAAGTTGATATTTACCTGGCTGAAATTGGAGGAGAAGCCTAAGTCGATGTCTAAAATATGAAAAACTAAGAAAAAAAAAATGGAAGTCATCCGTGATGAGATGTGGGAACGATGCCTCACTGATGCGGTCAAAATGTACCGATTCAGTGAACCAGATGAGAAATGTATCCAACTCGCAAATGCGACCTGGGTTATGAAGAAGAAGTACCTTGAGCACGAGAAGAAGAAAGATACTAGACAAATCATTGTCATTGACAAACCACCAGAAGTTGTCAATGAACAAAGGAAAGCGAAGAAGATTTGTTCTGCCATGACGATGACTGGAAAACATTGTAGTTTCAAGGCTGTATGTGGGGACTATTGTAAGAAACATAGTGTAAAGCATGCACAATTGGGAACTAAGGTTGATGTGAGCAAAATTAAAATCGATGATTAATAGAAAGATGATGTTAGACCAAGAGAGTCTCAGACCTGTAATAATAGCGATGGCACTTTACCTCACTATACTCACCCTCGTTCCTCGTATAGCTAAAAAGCCCACGAATATTCCAGTCATCGATGACATTGTGATGACGATTATCTCCCAAAAAGGATCAATGATGAGTGGCACCATTCTCATCGGTCTTATCGTCCTCGCCACCAATTACATTCAGGATGAACTCCCGTAAAACAGTCTCTCGACCCACTAACTTTTTTGTGTGCTCGTGATCCATATATCGCACACGATTATCATAGGCGTGTCTCATGAACTCCAAGAGTTGGTCAAAGTTCGGCTTACCCCAAGTCATACCCTTTTTGAACAGGAAATCATCCTGCTCCAACTCTTGAAGTCCACAGTCGATCGTATACGGCGTTTTTACATACTCAGGTGCTCCACCATAATCTGTGAGAATGACAGCCTTGTCTCGAAGTGCAGCTTCGACGGCACCCATACCAACACCTTCAGAGTGTGAGAAGTTTACGTAACAGTCACATCGTTCGTGAAGTTGGTCCATTTCTTCGTCACTAAGTATACCATTTATAACTTCAACCCTAGGAAATGGAATGTTTACATCCGTTTTAGCAGTCGCTTTTATGACAAGTCGTGTATTAGGTTCATTTAGACGCGCGAAAGCTTGTAGAACATCACGAAACTTTTTACGAGGATCTGTAATATTCCCAATATGGTAGAATGTGTATGGTTTTTCTCTAGGTTTTGGAATGTGTGCATGAAGGATATAGAATTCATTGTCAGGGAATTGTCGAGAGAACACCTTTTTGCAGAACTCACTCGGAACGGCGACCCGTTTAAACTCTTTCATTATGAGACCATAATCTTCATGGACAGTCTCAGTCTCACAAACGGTCATACAGGCGAGATTCTTCACTCGCGTTCTCGCATACTTGATATACTCCAGGTGAGGTTTAATCGGAAGTGTAAAAACGAGACCATGTTCACTCTCAGGGAGTTCACTTCCGAATATATGATACGTCGAGTCAGGTTGAAACAATCGGGTATATTTTTGAGCATGATGACCAATACCTGTATTTAGTGCAGGTCCGATCACAATCATTATGTTTAAAGATAATCTTTCTTTTATGTATAGTATAATGGAATCTCTTCGCAAAGAAATCGAACAGGAGATGAAGCGCACCCGTCTCGACAAAGCTCGTCTCTATGACCTTCTTCTCAAGATAATTGATAACTGTGGATCTAAAGCTCCCGCTCCAGTTGCCAAAGCCCCTGAAACCGCTCCAGTTGCCAAAGCCCCCGAAACCGCTCCAGTTGCCAAAGCCCCTGAAACCGCTCCAGTTGCCAAAGCCCCTGAAACCGCTCCAGTTGCCAAAGCCCCCGAAACCGCTCCCGTTGCCAAAGCCCCCGAAACCGCTCCCGTTGCCAAAGCTCCCCCTAAGACCACTACGGTGACCAAGAAGGTCCCCGTGAAGAAGAAGGTTGTTACCGCTTAGGTCGTCTAAATTAATATAAAGTTTTTACTCCTATTATAAATACATGTTGGCTATTACCCCATTACGTATTTATAACACAGGTGAAAAACATTGGCGTCAACACTCTTCCCATAGACCAAGGCGTCTTCCCATTATTGTGAAAGCAGCTTCTTATACGAAAAAAGATGAAGCTGAAAAACAAAAAGTGATTCCCCAAACGAAAGACGATGAGGTTGAAAAATTGAAGGTAGAACTCAAAAAATATAAGGAAGCTGAAATGAAGATTAAACGGCATGTGAAGTGGATGTTACGCTCCACACAATCGGCTCATAAGGATGCGACCGATGTCATCGAGATTATCAAAGATTTATACGGTGACGATGCTTATGAGTCCCCGTAGACCTTTTTACGTAGAACTTTTATTGACCCACCACATAAAACCACCTAACAATGATACCAAAATGGCTACTAAGAGACCAAATGAGAATTTTTTAGGATTTTCCTCTGGAGGTTTATCTGGTAACTTTTCAACATTATGGTTGAGTGTATCAATCTTTTTGAGAAGTTTCTCTAATGCTTGAAGAATTTGAAGTTCTCTATCCTTCGGCTTCTCTTTGACATTGACTGTGGTAATCTCGAGTATCATGTACCATTGCGAATCTGGGTGAAGTGATACATAGTCACCATCATCCTGTTGTTCAAAAATCTTAAAGTCTAACTTTTTTATAGAGATAGGGTTGAAATAGTTTTGTTTACGATGAAAACTTTTCCACTGTTTATCACGAAGTACTGTATGTGACAAATGACTGAAATGTCTTTCTAAAGGTACACGAGCAAATACCTGACCATGACGTTCATCGAGAATTTGAGCAACCTTCGGTACATCGGGGCAAACAATATCAACAAACTTAGCTATATTACTAGGATTAGAAGTTGGACTGGCTTCACCCACTTGTGTGATGTAAAAGTCAGCCATCTTTACACCGAGAACTCTACCCATATCTTCAACATGTGTATTTGATTTCAATGTAAGATCTAAGGAAAATGTATTATTTGTACCATTCACGAACCTGGAATCGACGATGATGTATTGAACCTTTTTAGGTATGTCGTCTAAGGACATTTCTAATGTTTACAAATATTATATTATGATCCCGGCTATTGCACGGAACACAATTATTTTCTCATGGTCCGTAACATGCATTGGGATTTGGGACTTCATTCGTCTTATGAAATCATATAAAAAGAAGGGTCCATAATTATGTAAAGATGCTTCTCAAAGCCATTTATAATACATTATTCGATATGGGTCCTTATTATATAGAATCAATGTATAATTGGGTGAAGATGGCTCTATGGAATGCTCCAACCCGTGTAATCTTAGATGTTCAACTTGAGCAAATGAGACTGGAACGAAACCTAAGTAAAAATTACAGTGATGAATAAAAGTAAAAATGAAAGAATACCACTTCCCAATTGTTACGGACGAATTCCGTATTGCATTTCTTCAGTCAACAGAACCTCTGTGTGCCGACGTACAACGCCTTATCTGGCACGAAGTACTTCACTGTACACAATCAATTGACCCCCCACCTACACCCAGGAAATGTCCGGCTTATTCCAGGCTGCCCTCAGCTTCTTTACCCCGAAATCTGATCAAGGATCTATAATTGAGGCTGTAAACGAATGTGGGGAGAAGCGGTACATCGAAATGGAAATTGAAAGAAATATTCACATGGAACGACAGAGAGATTTAGAAATTCTCCTTACGAAGTGTAAAAGGTTACTATCCTTCGTAGAAAGAACAGATGATCTACAGGTTTTTGAGAAGATGGCTCGTTTTGTTGTAAAGGTGAGACAGGCTAAGTACCGAGGTGATGATATTCGTGTCTTGTTTCAAGAGTTTGAAGAAATTGAAAAAAAAACAAAAAAAAATTCTAAGTCTTTCAACAACCTAAGTAACACGGCGATGATGATGGGTTAATGGATCTTTTTCATAAACTTATCGAGCTTGTTGATAAAAATTCAGATAAGATCCCGGAGGGGGATTACATCAATATGTGTGATACTATCAAACAATTGAGGGACAAAGTGAAACCACCATCATTCCTTCTCGACCAAAACATACCTCTCACATACGAACCAACCCATGATATTCTAAATGGACTCATTCCAGATGAACTACCATCTGACCCCGATACCGCTGCCCAACGAGACCGAGAACAACTTCATCAACATTGGAGAGAAGTTCATGAAGAGGTTATGTACCCAGGGTTGAATCAATTTTTAAACGAGTTACACGAAGAGTGGTCTGACCCGGTTGAACCTGGTTCCTATTACCCACCACCAAGACAGACAATGCATGATGATACTACGGTCGCTGAAGCTGTCATGATGGAAGTAGATTAAAGTTTGTAATTTAATATATCGTAGTAACATGGATTCTGGAACTACACACACTTATTATAGTGATTTATCAGATCTCTGTAAAGCAATGTTCGATTATAGCGCTGAAATCACCTGTCCAGATGGGTATGACCGTGTTCGGGAAATGGATGAATTATATAAATCATCCCTAAAGCCTGTGGGTTCGGATACAGTTTTCGAAACACCCCACATTGATGGTCCATATGGATTACTCCCGTACACATTACTTCGTTGTATTTACGTTATTCATGGGAATAGTAGTGTATGCACGGTGGTGAATGGAAGGGGTAGGGTATTAACAGATGGTGAACACCTAATGTTTGATTATAATCGCGATGTACACTACATTGATCGTCTAAAAGATGTTCATGATGAGATGGACAGAACTGTGTACAAGATTCATTATGTTAAAAAGCAGTTTGGATATAAAATGTTCGCTCGTCTAAACATTATATGGAATACATATGCTCGAAAGGCTTTTAATAAATCTAGGGTCCCAAAGACATTATATGAAAAATGTATATCTAAACTTATTAACAGTGGTACTCGTGTGTATTGTGCTTCATTTCCCTACATTCTCAAGATGGGAAAAGCTCTAACGTCGCGGTCTGAGACGTAAAGTGTTGAGGTCTCGCCATGCATCTCGGATAATACGAGGTGGTGCTGAAGGGTCGATTGTAGCTGGGGAGTGTGACAGTTCTTTTAATTTGAAATGTAATTTCTTGAGTTCATTTGATATCTTTATATACGCCCACTCATTCCTTGTTGGGAACATCTCATCATCGTCCATGATTTCCATGATCTTTCGTATGTGTTCCATACCTAAGTGGAGCATAGAATTTATATTTTTCAATAAAAAACAATCAAACAACATGGAAGACCTCCGAAGCCTTATGGCTTGCATTGACGACATCTCCAGTAAGATCCCTGATGGCATCTACCTGGAGATGGCCAATAAAATGAAACGCGTTCATGACCACATGAACGGTAACAAACCGTTCCACGAAGACACGTTCTACTACAGCGACGATGATTCAGAACTTGAAAGTGAGGAGGATGATGACAGTGATTACGAGGCTCCCTGGATTTTGACCGCTCAAGATCAACGACTTCGAGTGGAGGAGGAACGTATGCGAGATATCCGGAAGCTCAAAGATGAGATTGTTGGCTTGGTGAAGCAGATGCACACTGAGTACAAGAATCTGGAGAAGTTCGACAAAGTGACGACGAGTACTTATGGTGGCATCAAGCGTATGACAGTACGACACAAGAGTGAAGCTATCAAGTTCTGGTGTGAAGTTCAGTTCGACTTTGGGGAGGTCCTTCCCAACGTTAAACTCCCTAAATGGGACACCGTCAACGAGGCAATTTTCGTTGGTTGTGTATCCAGTGTTGGTGCGACTGAGGATGGAGGATGGACTTGGAAAAACCTGATGGAATGGGGTCTTCGGACAATTGTCATGGAAATTGGAACCGAGGATGAGATTGAAAGAGCAAAGAGAGGTCTCATGTTCTATGATGAACTTTCACTCAAAACGCTCCAAAAACTCCATGCGTTTGAGAAAAAGATTTACGATGACTACAAGGAAGAGTGTCACATGAAATGGAACTCAAATGTGGAAGATGCCGAGAAGAAGGTCAGGGAGTCTGAGAAAAAGATGGATAGCTTAGAGTTGGTGTGTATAGAGAGAGAATATATATTGGGGGGTTATGGTATTGAGCGCGAGTGGCGTGATTACTGGAGCCTTGATAGGAAGGTGTTCACGACTGGTCGAACAATTCTTTAGATAAATAGCACCTAAGTTTGTAAGAATATATGTAATTATTAAGAAAATAATGGGATCCACCCGAAGCCACCCACTCCCTCCCGGTATTTTTGTCAAGATGCCTTCACCACCCCTCGCCCGAAGCGACCCACCCCCTGAATGGTACGCGAATGCAGAAACAATCACCACGTCTAATGCTTTTGACGAGTGGACCAATAAGGAACTTGACGATGAAATCAGTAGACTTCAGAAACGCGTCAAAGAACTTGAAAGTGAAAAGATAAAAAAACGTGTAGAACGTGCTCTGGTTTGGGATGATGATGATGATGATGATATCATGAACGACCCCGATGTATGTAAAATGGTCGAGAATGGAGAGCATATCTGTCACATGTTTGACGCACCTTGCCAAGCTTGTGAAGATGATGAGGAGGACGAGGAGGAGGAGGAATACAACGACGAAGTCAGGGTCATGACTGAAGAAGAAGTTCAAAATGATCCTGAAATGACTGCTCAAGTGAATAAAGTTGACGAGTTACGTGCCCATTTTTGTTAATCCTCACCAAGTAGGTCAATCTCTCTTTCATACGTTTGAGACATGAGTATAGTTTTTAGATCTCTTGTAAATGTTACATATTTTCTTGGTATATCTCCCCATAATCGTTCATTTGAAACAAATAACTCAACCATTCCATCCCTTAAGAGGGGTTCGAGGAGTGTCCAATTTGGTTCCTGATATTTAATCTTTGTACACCCTCTAGCAAACCTTCTAGCATAAATGTACCACGCCGCGATACTTTTGTATATATACGTGGGTCGCTTCCCTTGTTCAAGGCAATTTCGTAAAGATGGAACGATGAAGGTGTGAAACTTTGTGAACCCATCCATACAGATCCTATCCAGAACGTCAAGGTTAGTCGCATTCGAGAAGCGTTCTTGAACCTTTTCGATATATTCATACACATCAAAGGGTAGATCAATATCAAGGGATGGAATAATTTCTTCTGACTGAAGTTGTTTGAAATGTTCTCGATGTGACGGGTCACTCATGACTTGATCAAATGTTTTGTAACCTGAAAGTGCACCTATATACGCGAGGGAAGTATGTCCCCCATTGAGAATACGAATCTTTGTCTCTTCGTATGGTTCAATATTCTTCGTGATGACAACACCAACTTGTGTCAAGTCGGGAAATTCGGAAGCGAAATTATCTTCAATGACCCATTGTGTATATTCCTCTGTCTGTACAGCACTATGACCAAACCCTGGATAAATCTTTTCAACTTCTTGTCGAAGTGTATCTGTCGTTCGAGGTGTGATACGGTCAACCATACACGATGGAAACTTCACATTTTTTTTAATCCAACCCGCGAGTTCGTGTTGATTTGTCCGGTAGAGATACGCTAAGAATTGTGTTTCGAGAACGATTCCATTTTGTCGAATGTTGTCACAACATAGGATAGTGATAGGGTTTTTACGGTTTCTGAGACCACACGCCAAGTACTCAAATAGGGGTGATCCTGGTGCATACCCACTTTCCGTGACAGTTATGGTGATGAGATGAACACTCGGTAATGTGAGTAAATGTTTAGCGATTGTTCTATTCTTGGTCCAGTCGATATAATCGAGGTGTGACCTGACAAACTTATACTCCGTCGGCGTCTTAAGTATATATTTATCAATTTCACGGAATCCTTCATTCACAAGGTTGACAGCTACGATCCCCCAACGAAGATCTCCAGTCTTTTCCATATATTCATCAATGTACTTGGCCTGGTGCGCTCTATGAAAGTTTCCATAACCTATATGGACAATACCTGTATGACATTCAGACTTGTTATACATAATTATACAAAAGACATAAATCCATCCATAAATTGCATAGTTCGATACCCTGTGTAATACAAATGCATTTTCCATACACCATTTCTAGGTTTATTAGGTATTGACTCATTGATAGCAACTCTAATAAACGTCTTGTTAGAATTTGTGTTTTCAAAATCAAAATAGCCCGAAGGACCTGGGTCTTTTGGATTTAATGCAAAAGTGTAAGTGTATATATGTTGCTGTTTTGGCAGTGGTAGATTATTTTTCGAACATGTGTAAAATCTAAAATATTTGGGACCACTCTCTAAGGTTTTTATCACTTGTTCACCGTTGATATACATTTCAATATCTGTAACGTTATCATATTCCGAATATACATCATCCACTAATTGTCCCACGGGTAATGCCGATGAAAAATTAAACCTATTGTTGTAATTGGCAACTGGCGCCAGATTCGTTCCGGTACTTATAGAGTTTATTTCATCACCAAAACTTGTGTCTAATGGGTTGTCTTCTTTTTCGAAATCACTATTTCTTATAAACCAATGTAATGATTTTACTGGAATTTTAGGAACTAAATTAGCGACAATTTCAGATGTACCCGGTTTATTTTCATACACTGGATGTTTGTTCGTGAATTCCGTTGTTATCACTTGTGTTTCTTTTACAAAGTATAGACGTTCGATTTCTGTCAGTCTAATTTCGTCTGTTACAACATTGAAATAGTCAAGTTTTATATCACCATTGGTTGGTGTGAAGAATGTTTTTTTATGGAATTCAAAATCAAACTCTATTTTCTGTTTGTGAATTGCACATAAAGGGAAATATGGCTTTTCCGAAATACCCGCTTCAAAACGTCTACCGAAAAAAAAGTGTAATGGTATTGTTATTGGGACAGTTTGTTTATGTATTTCTTGAAATGCAAAATTAGTAGACCACAATCGATGAGACCATCCTCGATTGATATTTATCTCAGACATTTGTTCTTCATCTGCGTCTTGATATATATTATGGTAAATTATATTTGAATCTGAATCAATTTTTTCTACCATGATTTCATCAACATACATCGTGACACTCTTGATGAGATGGTAGCCTATCATCGGTGCATATCTATCTAATATACCTGGGGGGTTGTTAGGGAAGGCTGATAAAGGTATAGTTATGGCCATGTTTGAGAGTAGATCACCCATCGTTTTGGGATCATATTGAACCTTTACAGTTTTACCCCAAGGCCAATTTGCTTCATCATTCACATTTTGTATGGTCTTCACCCGTTGTTTCATGTAAAAGGGGGTATGTGGTTCATGTGAATTCTTAAAATTCGATTTTTCTAAATCTTTGGAAAGTAGGTGTGTGTCCTGCTTTCCAATAGCTTTCAGTGAAATCTCAGCAGCTTCGCTACCCATACTATATAGACACAAATTAGCTTTAAACTATATCAATCATAATCATTCATGTCTTCCCCAGTGAATTGGAAAGCAGTCCCACTATCAATGTCCCATGCTGACATGTTCAAACCGGTACCACCCGCGTAGCTCGAAACAGCCCCCACCGTTGTTTTAAATACTCCAATTGGGATAACACCCCCGACTGTATCGAATAAAGCATAAGTTGGGCCAACATGTGTCGAGGAACCAGTATCCTGAAAAGTATTATATGTTCGCGATAGCTGGGTACCTCCGAATAGAATAGAGTCAGATCCATCTTGTATATCACTCTGTGTTTGAGTAGTTCCTGAAAATGCGTAAGCTCTTACGCGTACAGAGTATGCATGTAGGGTAGTATGTCTCCATGTACTTGCACCAATTTGTACTGTATTTGTCGCCCTAACCATCTTTCCAGTCATAGAGATGACAATTTTCTGGTCATCAAAAGACGAAGGTACGTTTATGTAAGATGGACCAGTAGCCAGTTGTGAAACACCGTTATTAAACCTAAAAGCTAACCGACTTTGGTTACTACCCGGAGATTCTGCATAACACAAGAGATATCCAACATGCCCTATGAGTCCTCTCGAGTAGCTAGATCCATTTTGAGCTCTATGTGTAAATGTTGTGCGGACCACCATTGTTCCAATATTCCGAGGACCAGAATAATTTGTTGTAACTCCATTTGAAGCGTTAATCGATGAAGCTGCTATCGATTTTCGTAAAAATCCGGGAACTCTATATATAATTCTGGATGCAATATTACGGTTATTACATGTAGGTCTGTATTGACGGGTAACTTGTGTCACTGTAGCGGTACTACCATCTGGTTTTGTGAATACAAAACTGGAATTAGTTGAGTCAACGAACCTAACATTAGCCGTATTTTGATACCCCGAAGTATCAATTACAGGTTCAAACAAACTATATGCCTCATCGTTTGTATTCGTTGGTGTAAACGTGATAGCCTGAACGGAAACAGTTCGTGAACGGATTAATGATGATGTAGAACCCAGTATAATATTTGAGTTAATTGAAGTCCATGAAGCTGTATATGAACCAATGGTGTTTGTATTAACGTTAGTCGAAAAGGTTGGCGTTTCTGAAATATCAGTGTTGAGATTTTCGAATCCAGGGTCGGTATATGTAGCACATTCTAGTATAGTTTGGGTACCTCCAATTAATGTGAAAGAAGGTACTGTAGGATTTGCATAGACTTGTACAGGTCTTATAGCCGTACCTGTATTCTGAGCTGTATCAGTGGCTGAATACACGATATTATAAGTACCTACTGCATTACGGTTAAGGGGGTCATTTATCGAGAATGATACACTCGAGTCATAATTGTCGGTGACAATAACGGGTGGACTTGGTATTCCTAAAGACCCCGTGTAACCCGCTCTGATTTTAATATATGAAGGACCCTGTATCGTTAAAACTGGTGCAACAGCATCTCTTGTGACTGTGACGGTCCGTGTAGCGGTTCCCACATTCCCACCCACGTCTGTAGCTGAATATGTAACTACATACACACCTTGTATTATTGGATTTACAGCTGCGACTGATACAGCCGTTCCTCCACCAATTGGTGAACGTGTGATACTAATTGTTACTGTCTCACCCCCATTTGAAGTAGCTCCTTGTTCTGTATACGTTTGTGAAAAAGTCGGTGAAACAGTATCGTTATACACTAAAGCCACTGGATTATAACTTGGAACACCTAGAGTTATGATAGGTGCAGTAATATCCCTGACATATGTGATAAATCTACTAACGGTTCCTGCGTTGTTAGCAATGTCTAAGGCTGTATAAACAACTTCATACGTACCAGGACTTGTAGGATTAATACTAGTACTATTTATGGTTACCGTTTCCCCTCCATCGGAGGTAGCACCATATTCAACATATGGTTCACTATTTGTCGGTGAAACTGAATCGTTAAATACCAACGTCACATTGTTATAGTTGGGGTTGCTGAGAGTAAGAACTGGTGGTACAGTATCTTCTGTGACCGTGACGGTTCGTGTAGCAGTTCCTATATTACCAGCTGTATCTGTAGCCGAATATGTAACTACGTACACACCCGCTTCTACGGGGTCTACAGCTGCAACCGATGTAGGAGATTGACCCGGGGGTGTAAAAACGATGCTGATAGTTACAGTTTCCCCTGCATCGGCGGTAGCTCCGTGCTCTGTATACGTTTGTGAGAATGTTGGTGTAACTGTTGTATTAAATATTAGATTGATTGGATTTTCGTTGGGGTTGTTGAGAGTGACTACCGGGGCTGTAGTATCTTCTGTGACTGTGACGGTTCGTGTAGTGGTTCCTGTATTTCCACCCGTGTCTGTAGCTGAATATGTGACTGTGTACACACCCTCCACTACAGGGGAGACAGCTCCAACTGATACAGCTGTTCCTCCACCAATTGGTGTTCGAGTAATACTAATGGTTACTGTCTCACCTCCATCTGAAGTAGCTCCTTCCTCGGTATACGTTTGTGAGAATCCAGTCGATGTGTTAAATATCAGGTTTACGGGATTATAACTTGGAACGCCTAGAGTTACGATGGGGGATGCAATATCTCGTGTATATATGACTTCTCGTATAGTGGATCCTAAATTACCAGCGGTATCTGTAGCCGTATAAACAACATCATATGTACCTGCACTTGTTGGAACAATATTGCTACTATTGATGATTACTGTTTGCCCTCCATCGGCGGTAGCACCGAATTCAGTGTATGGTTCACTGTACGTCGGTGAAACTGAATCGTTAAATATTAGATTGACTGGATTTTCATTTGGATTGTTTAGAGTTATTACGGGAGGTGTGATATCTCTAGTAACCGTCACAATTCTTGTAGCGGTTCCTGTATTTCCACCATCATCTGTTGCTGAATATGTAACGGTATACGTTCCTTCTACAACTGGATTTACACTTGGTACGGATACTGGATTCCCACCACCTAGGGGTGTTCGAGTGATACTGATAGTCACCGATTCACCTGTATCAGCAGTAGCACCAAATTCTGTATACTGTTGTATAAATACTGGTGTGACGGTGTCATTGAATACTAAATTTATAGGATTAGAACCAGCACTATTCAGTGTTACAACTGGAGCAACTGTATCTACTACATTTATAGTTCTAGTAAAACCATTTGGATTTAAATTTCCGTGTTCGTTGACAATCGCATAGTTAAATTCGTACGTCCCGATAACATTAACGTTTAAATTGTTACTACTCGAGAACGTAAGGTCGGGTGAGAGTGAAATTCCTGGATCTACGAAAGGTTGATACCGTTCATGTGTAATGACATCATTCCCTATTAGAATTTCTTCTATGTTTGGTATAGGAAATTGCAGATCTCGAATCTCTTCTGATTTTCCGTTAGCAACCAAAGGATATAGTAATTGAGCCATACCATCTCCAATTTTCAATACATTGTAACTTTTTGCATATACAAAAAGGTCATGTTGATGTGTCCATCCAGTTTTAAAACCTTCAACTGATAACACCTGACTTTTTATAGTTGAAAAATTGAATTGACCTGTCGGCTTCGAACTTTCAGGACGGGTTGCGAAACTCCACAAGTATATACGCCGATTTAGAGAAGTATGTGTATGGAACTTCGCACTTGGGATAGCTCTCAAAAAATGCGACGGAAATTCACCGATACAATCTTCTGGTATGACCTCCTCATCATCTAAATTTAGTGATATACTTTTGATGGATTCCATAACTGGTTGTGGGTATTTAGTTGATGTGAATACATGATTTGTTTCTCTATTTCCATAATTTCTCACAAAACCATCAAAATCGGTCTGACCCTGAAAAAAACATAATTCAGATGTGTTTGTGTTCGAGTCTTCTAAGAGAGTGATTGCACGCTCATTATTTTTCTTCGTGATGACGAAAAACTCTTTAACCGGATTAGAGAAATTCAATTTGAATTGTTTTTTCTGCGATTTTTGGACATAGTCGTCGTCATAGTATTCACCCTCGTACTCTCGCCAATTGAACTTGTTAAGTTGTAACTGTGTGACGATTTGTAGCATAGGTGTATTTTTTATTTTGTTTTGTTCGGGTTTATCGAGATACACTAATTCCAATTTTAGTTTAGATGTATTCATATCGACATAAATGTCTTGATAACTTCTTGGTGTCTTTGTATCACGTGAAAAAAGTTGTATGTTGCCACATTCTGCATTAATCTGTGAAGTTGCAAATTCTGTTAATGGATCAAATGATGTATCTGGAAATGGTAGTTGTGTTTCAGGGTCCCAATCTGCTGTACTTGCAGAAACAGCGATATCATTACCGCTAGTTGTTACAGCAATGCTACTGGAAGCAAAAGCAGCCTGGGCACCATCACCAAGTTTTTGACCTAGGATTGATTTAAACTCAAAATATCCCAAATCGTTTAGTTGATATACTGAAACCCATCCACCAACCGTTCCAATAGGAGATTCATTTTCACCGAGAGTTGTATCAGAATCTGCTCCAACTATGAGGGTTTTATCGTCATCACTAAGGTCAAGTGATTTACCAAATTCCCACCGTTTCTGTATAGGATCATTCCACGATGTATATAACCCGTGGTTAAAATCCCGGCTACGCTTTAGTCTATCATTGTACGAAGGTAATTCTGGGTAGATGGTTTGGTGTAATTGGTATACACCTGCAACATCTTTTTTATATACGTGAATTCGACCAACATTCCAATCGACATTCTGAGATTTAATAAATCCAAATTGACGGATGGGTGGAACCCAATGTGGTTCTGATACGATTAACATTTGACTCGTTCTAGATATAGACATTTTCTGTCCAAAATTGTAATTATATGATGGTGTATCGGGTGGAGAAAGTGTTTGGACAATTGAAAAATCTTTGTCCCAATCACTTGTATATGCTTGATATGTGTTCCAGTCATCAAAATCCCATTCATATATTCTAACAGACCCTCTACTATTATTTGTTTGTGTATCTAAAACATAACTATAAGGTATTGTAATATTCCTAACATGTCCCCAAAACAAAGCAAAGTGTCCATTATCGGTCACCGCGGAACGACCATCTAGGAAAGATGCACTAAAATTTGTTGTTTCCCAATAGTCACTCATTTGTAGATCTGACACCGGATTTACAGGGGTACCCCGGATAACAGCATTCAAATTAATTCTTGAATTTGGCCATACAAGTTGAAAGCTATCTCCTATATTGTCAGTTCTAGTAAAATTACTTGAATTCGGAACAGTATAACCAGGTGTCAGTGGACCACCGTTTTTTTTATTCGGATACCAAGTATAAACTCTTAAATCAACTGGAAAATCGACACTACCTGTAGTAGCTACGATTGCTTTACCAGCTGATGATACACGTGTCATTTCACCAAAATTATACAGACCCTGGACCCCACGCAAATTTCGTGCCGGCTCGGGGAAAACTGATAGAGTGTTCCAGGAAACGTTTTGCCAAGGTTCATCTATTCCTTTTAAATTTTTATAACCTCCAGATTCAAAATAATCGTGCATTGGGAAATGTAATTCAAGAATCCCCTTTGAGATCACATCACTAGATTTTTTGTTAGAACTCTCTATCTGTTCTATCTCCTCTAGTCTAGATTTTCTAAGATTCGCATTAGAATTTACAAAAGAATCACTTGGATCCCATTCAGCGTTGTAACCCTGACCAACGGGAAAATGTATAAATGTTCGAACGAAACCAGCACCACCGTTTGCGTAAGAGTATACCGATGATTCTGGTTCTATGATTGTAACTGGAGATTGACCTTGAAGTAATACTGCTCGAACATCACCAAGTATAGCAAATCCCGCTATACTACCTACATTTTTCCAATTAAATGGCATCGCTAAATCATTTTGTTTTCCAATGTCTGAAAATGGTTTAGCACCCCCACCATATACATTTTCTAATTGATAATTGTAAACATTACTCAGTAAATTAGGTCCTGTTTTTTCAATCGAGAATGAACTAAATGTTGACGTCTCGGCGTATAGGGTATTTAAAGCTTCTAATACCTGGTTCGCTAAGTAGGGGTTTCTCAGGGTTGCACTTTTCGAGTATTCTTTATTACCATCAGTGATACGCATATTAATAGTACTATTCACAGAAAATGGAAACGACTGAAAGAAGACTTTGGTGATGTCAGAATACGTGAACATTTCAGGAATCCATTTAAACCCAGCATTTGAATTCAGTTCATATGTGTGAGCTCCATTATCTTTAAGAAAATCTATCATAGACCACGATGGATTAACGTATGTATCAGAATATGGGAAATAGTTTCTTACGGTAAATTTTGTATCATAGCGATGTATACCTAACCCTTTATCACCTGCACGGGCATCTCCTATCTCTGCACCAACATTATCGTACCATGATACATTGTTGTATTTGTAATAAGAGTATACAGTTCTCTCCCAACCTTTAATCATTTCCACATAGATTGTACTTTTATCTCGTATCCAGTTTTCATCATAATATGTAGGAAACGGAAAATTTGCAGATTCTTCGCCATATAAGTCTGATGTTTTAGAGAACACAACATCTTTCAAATCACGGAACTTTATTTCAATTTCAATTTCTTGTTTCGTTAAAGCACAAATGGGTAAAGCTAGTTCGGGTGTTTTACAAAAATAAAAAGGTATATCGATTTGAAAATCAAAGCTCTTTTGTGTATATTTCTGTGAAAATGATTTTTTACACCCATACCAACTAGAAAATGTCGTTTGTGGAATTATTCCAGTTAAATTTTCGACACTCTCTTGCTGTCTCGAATTGTTAAAGTACGTTTTCTCTATTGTGATATAATTCGAGTCCACACGTTCAATCACTGTGCCACCAATAATGAGGTCTGCGTATTCTATGACACCTACACCAGCCCCATCTTGATAATAAAGGTTCCATTGGTCTGGTATGTCATCGGCTTTTATTTTAAGTGTGACACTTTTGAGCAAGTCACCTATATTCTGTGGTATTTTGAACCTAATGGTTTTTCCAAACCCTATATTTTCTTTCTGTGTATCCAACTCTGAATAGTTAATAGAGAAGTTGGGACGTTTAGTTACCTGTTTATGAAAGAATGTTGTTTCCGGGTTTGAGGTTAGATACTTGTCATTTTCACCATATGTCACCAAATCTAACCTGGCTGCCATTATTATATTGACACATTAATATTTTAAGCCGCATAACCCATCATTAAACACGATGATATTATAGTTCACTGCATACAAACTAAGTGTAGATCTATATAGGTTATTCCATACCGAATATATAGAATTTGGATCTGGTGTTTTAAATTTAAACGTAAACTGTTGGTGAATAATACGACTCATATTTAGTTGCCCAGACGGTTCCCCATTCGATGCATCCATTCCAAGTGAATACACATAGAATAAACCATTTTTCACCTTGAATGTTTTAAACCAGCCCAATGTGGTTTTACTTCCACCACCTTGTCCGGGTAAATTACGAACCGCGTCGAGTGATAGGATATCATTCAGTGGAATAAACGTTTGATTATAGAATCTAGGATCTCTGTGCCATATAAGTTCTTCTTCAACTATATCACTTGGAGATTTGTATCGTTTCAGGAATTGTTCAGAAGATAACTCTAGATGTTCACCCGTGAATAGGGTCTCGTTATTAATTTTGAAATTTGCATAGTCTAGTTCTTCATTTATATTTCCTCTATTTGTTAAATTCTCCCAAGCATTGTGTTGAAGAAAAAACATAAACTCGCGTACAGGATTCTTCAATCCACACATAAACGTGTGTTCTTTGTCGATATCATTAGAATCTATATCTTTTACAACTTTCTGTGTTTGTGTTATGATATATTCCAAAGGTCTTGTCTTGAAAAAGTCTCTCTCGATATCCATGAGATGATGATAGTCGACATTCAATGAAATTTTTGCAATTTTTAGGTCTTCAGAATAATTTGTAGGCATATATTCATCTTGAAACACTATAGGGTCTTTCATCTTGACATGAACTTCTAAAGAATGTTTATACATGGCACACACCGGTATTGCTAAATGTGGATTTTTGTAAAAGTAGAAAGGTAAATCTAGGTAAAGGGGTATACTCGAAGAAAAGTGTGAATATATATTGTACGAATCCCTGTACAATATATTCAAGTCGTTTTTTTCATTTGATCGCAATTTACGGTACATCATGATATAGTCAGATGTTAGTCGGTCGATATGTTGCTTTCCTATGAAAAGGTCTACATAGTCTATAGTGGATTTTATGAATGAATCGTATACATTAGACGTTTTGTTTCTATCCACGAATATTTTCAATGTCATATTTGATATCATATCACCGGATGTTGTAGAAATGGGGGCTATTAATACATTTCCTCTTTCAGGAACGCCATTGAATGGCATCTCAAATACCTGTGTCGTGAATTTTGTATGTCTCTTGAAGCGATTCAGAAAATAAGACATTTGTGGATTACCTGTCAGGTATATGTCCTGTATACCAGTAACGACTATATCGAAACGCCCAGCCATCCTTATACATTGGAGAGTTTAATTTTTTAACCATTAATCATTATCCAGTAAGTTAATTAAACAAATCAATGTCAATAAGTTTAAGTATGGATGATTTGCTTCAGGCAATGCAAATAATTGACAAACACTCGACTAGTTTGCCTGAAGGGGAGTATCTTGAACTATGTAAACATCTGAAGAATGCGTATAACAAGAGGGCAGATCCTGTGTATTTCTTTGACTATGAAGACTTTCGAATCCACCCTATTGGTCCATCCGAAGAAACCTTTCATTATTTTCATGACTATTACTTCGACAAAGCTTTGAATGTGGACAGTGATTTCATTCAGGGGCAAATGACATATCTCCAAAAGGAACTGGTAGATGCACAACCGATCAAGCGTATTACCAAGAAGATTCGCGAAAAGGTTATTAAACATTACCACTACATGCACGGCCTTGGTAGTGATGAAGTTGAAATAGACTTTCCCGAAAATGATTTCCGTTCGATGTGCAGAGCATATATAGATGTTGAGAATGACTTCCGGTTCAAGTATCGTACATCTTTAGAGAAAAGACTTGATTGGCTCGAAGATTCCGACGATCGATTGGATACTATGTAAAAAAAATATTAATTAATAGTAGATGGTCGGCATTGTTCTATTGATGTTATGTTCATTACTATTAATAGTATTAGCTATCGGTGGATTTATATATTATCAATCTACCACAGAAACAGAAACAGAATCTATGTCTACCCCTGATACCCAGGAAGAGGAAGAGGAAGAGGAAGAGGAAGAGGAAGAGGAGGAGGAAGTTTCATCTGGTTCTGTAACAGCACAGGTTAACATTGCAGGTGGGAGCGATGAAAAAGATGAAGTCATTGAAGTCATTGAAGTCATTGAGAAGCCTCCTTCATTTGATAAGGAAATCGAACAACTGTTAGAGGAAAAGGAAAAAGTTAAAATAATCACGGCCGAAGCTCAACGTGAAGAGACTAAAAGAGTTGTTACAGCTGGTGAGAAGGCTGCAGCAGCAGAACAAACTGGAAGAGACTTATCCAAAATCAAGCGGAAGGCTGAGGCGGACAAGAAAGCAGTTGAAGAGGCAGCAGCTAAAGCTATAGCAGCGAAAGATGCCGCGGATAAGGCGGCGGCGGAGGCGGCAGAAGCGGTGAAGAACGCGAAGGATGAAGCCACCAGGATTAAAGCGGAGAAAGTCGCAGCTGCAGCAGCGGCTGCAGCAGCAGCTGAATTGTTAGCGTTTGCTAAAGCTAAAAAGAAAGCAGAGGAAGAGGCAGCAGCAGTCGCAGCTAAGGTCAAGGCTCTTCAAGTTAAATTGGCAGAAGAAGCAAGAGCAGCGGCTGAGGCTGCTAAGAAAGCTGATCTTGCTAAAATAGAAAAGGCAAAGAAGGCTGAAGAGGAAAGACAAAAACAACTTGAATTGGAGCGAAAGGCTAAAGAACTTGAAACTCTTAAGAAGGGTTGTAAGGATGTATCCTGGAATAACGTTGATCTTAAAAATATATTACCAAGAATAGCTTTCTCCAGTAAAAAAAGCTTTAATACAAACGGTCAGATTGTTCAAAAGGGTAATGTCAAGATTTCTTATGGTACCGACAAGAAAACGAGAGTAAATGTCTTGTCAATTACTGGTCGTGACAGGCGTGGTAGTCAAATTTCTGCGTGGAAAGAGAAAGCTAAATACGATGGATTAGTTCGAATGGATGGTGACATTCTTGGATACGATAAAATGGTGAAGAAACCAATGAGTAGACAAAGACGAGCTTGTAAGTATAATAAACGGGCGTGTGCATATGATAATGAGGGTTTCGAAGAGATTCACAGTTTCGACGACCCATTGCAAGAGCACGACTACATTCTGATGGTTCAAGACAGTTACGCCGGTATTATGCAGGGTGATACTGGAAAATTCTACAGTCTCGCCGATAAGAAAGTAATCGACAACCCTTACAGTACGGGTAGTTGTAAAGATCTTGGCTACAAGTAACCTAAGTAAACCTTGTAAAATGTGAAATATATGTTAAAATGGATAATCTTCGAAATCTCATGCAATCCCTGGATGACATTTCGAAGATTATCCCCGAGGGAACCTACTTGGAGATGTGTGACAACCTCAAGCAAGTGCACGACAACATACCCAAAAATAACGACCCACCTGTAAGGGACAATCGCCGTGTCCCCTTTCAAGTGGTTCAACCAGGTGAATTAGCTATTCATCGAATTGTGAATGATCCCGTCGATAGTGATAGTGATGATGAGGCTTGGCGTCCAGAGTGGTATGATGAGTGGTCACAGAACGAAGAGTGTCTTCGGCGACTCTTGGCTGACTTGAAGGTGGCTAAAGATATGATCAAAATTTCGAAACCTATTCAACGCATGACGAAGAAGGTCAGAGAAGCTGCTATGCGACACTTTACCGCATTTACCCCAATTTTCGATCTCAACATTTTTGAAGATATTGATTCAAGTGAAGCAACCTTTGAGAATTACGTCAGAATTACAGAGTGGGCTTATTTGTCCCGAGAGGACCGTAAGGAGCTCACGAGTAAGAAGTTTGAGAAGAAGATATACGAAGATTATAAGATGCTCGAAAATCATCGCATCGATACAAAAACGAACGAAGCGATGGAGTTGAAGAGGAACTTGGAGATTGAAATTGATGATTTTAGGGAACGGCAGAATTATCTGAGGGTGCATTACAACTTATAAGTTTGGGTGCACCACCACTTGTTTCCACCCGTGTATTCGAATATGAGATGTATCAGAGCGCCAGCGATCAGGTAGAGTATTGGGGTATCGACCTTGAGGTTAAGTTTACTCACCAACAGGATGAGTACAGCATTCATGATCCCGATAATCAATGCTTCCAGTATAACTATTTGTATAGGTCTAGACATTTAATATAATATAAGAAAATAATTAATTTTGTATAAGTGTAAATATAAGCCTAAGTAAAACTCAATAGATAAAAAATGTTAGAATACCTCGCCCTCATTGCGGAGAACGAACTCCTCTGAATTGAGAACGAAAAGTTCAAGGCTCTCCCTTGCCCCTACACCACCCAAAAGGGAACTCGTTGTAAGAATAATTTGACTTGCCGATTCCATGGAGTGTCCAGTGTGTTACGAAAGTGAGGCGCGATGTCATTTCACTTGTGGTCACAACCTTTGTCATGAATGTACGAAGACGTGGTACATGAAGGGAAAGTCGACGTGTCCGATGTGTAGGGCTTCTATGTGTTTTAAGGGGATTACAAAATTGAAGAAACGTTGGTATCGGGAGAAGCAGGAAGAGACTTACAAAAGTCTTGTGATACAGATGTTTGATGAACTTATGGAAGAGTATGGTGACATCATTCTCAAATGTTTAGAGGTTGTTCAGAATCGATATGAGTATACGATTTTGAAGCATCCAGACATTTCATGTGAGTTACTTGATTTAATACTACGCATGACATGGGTGGATATTGATTACATTATGAAAAGTCCTATAGAGAATATATATGAGCCGAAGACATTTACAAAGTATTTGTTAGTGAGTAAGTACAAACATTTTAATAAAAAACTTGGTTTTCGCACTTTTGAGCCATTGATGGCCAAATTTGTGTAGTTCCTTTTTATGTTAATTTAGGTTACCACCTTGTAATATAACGGTGGACAATATAGGTCTTTACCCAAATTAGCAGCACCTGGCATATCAGTTTTGTACATATTTGCGGCAGAGACTCTCCATACTTCAACATTTTCACCGTCAAAACCCTCGGGTTGTTTGTGTTGATCAAGTTCATAAGTAAATAAATCTCTGCAATTTACACCATTATCATTTGCCACCCAATGCTGGGCAATAGTCCTCTCCCGTATCCCATCGTCCCATTCGTCCTCGTACAAACTATATATATTTGGTGATGCATTCTTGGCTGTAAATCCGATAGTTTTTCCACATATTTTCGGGTACGGACTCTTCTTATTTCCCATACACCTCTTATATGTTCCTAGAGCTCCATATGTATTGATTAGAGTTTGTACACTTGAAGGTAATGTAGATTTACCCCTTTCTTCATATGGTGTGGTATCCACTGTAGGTGTAGGTGCTGCTGGTGCTGCTGGTTCTTGTGTTTGTGTTGATGTCACACCTGTAGGACACGCACTTGTGTTACATTCTTGACTTCTTGTTGTTGTACTAGGACAAGCTGTTCCACCATTTTGTGGCTGCCGTGTTGTTCTCCATGTTTGAGTTTTGACACCACCACCACATGGCTTACTACATGCACTCCATATATTCTTACCCCAACGAGCAACACCGATCTCGCGACCCCAACTACCTCTACAAGGGAGAACTTTATCCGCCTTGGCTTTGGCTTTGGCTTTAGCCGCGGTACTTCGTTTGACTCGCGCCTTGGCTAAAGCCGCGGCTCTCGCCGCGCTCGCCACCGGTTTCGCTGCCCTCGCCTCCACCTCCGCCAGCCTCGCCTCCAACTCCGCTTTCTCCGCTCTCGCCATTCTCGCCTCCATCATCGCGCTCGCCGACGGTTTCGCTCTCGCCGACGGTTTCGCTCTCGCCACTCTCGCCGCCTGTTTCACTACCGGTTTCGCTGTCGGTTTCACCACCGGTTTCGCCACTGGTTTCGCCACTGGTTTCACCGCTGGTTTCACCGCTGGTTTCACCGCTGGTGACTTCCGCGGTTTGGTTCCTTGTGTTTCGCGCTCCACAACCACTTCGTCTTTGTCTTCGTCTTTGTCTTTGTCTTTGTCTTTGTCTTTGTCTTTGTCTTTGTCTTTGTCTTTGTCTTTGTCTTTGTCTTTGTCTTTGTCTTTGTCTTTGTCTTTGTCTTTGTCTTTGTCTTTGTCTTTGTCTTTGTCTTCACCCGGTGATTGATTATTAACATAAGCACCTACAGAAAATGAGGCAGAGCATAAAACTAATAACATTAATGAAATTAATATAACTACTACGGCTGGTTTTACCATTATCTATAATATACAAACATTTTAATAAAAAACTTGGTTCTCACACTTTTGAGCCATTGATGGCCAGATTTGTGTGAACCTTTTATCGAGTATTTCACTGAAACCGTTATGAACTACATTTACGAATATTGTACCCTTCCCATAGTTCTCATTCTCGACGGCGTGATACATCCCCGCTGGTATAAAAAATTCATCTCCAGGTTTAGATGTTTTTACGATGTACACGACTTTCATAGACTTTAAAAGTTCTTCAAGTTTTTCGAATGCTAGTCCATTGACTTTTTGTATGAATTGCCTTTCTTCTTTGATATCACTATATACAAGACGAAAGAGTAACCATTTTTTTACACCATCTAACATTATGACTGTCTGATCATAAGTATCAAAGTGACATGAATGTCTCCAAGGATTTGTTTGAATGCGTAACATACAACGTTCAACATTTACTCTATTTTGTGTGATGGGTGACACAAATTTCATGAATTTAGACTCGGAGATGGATGCAGTTGTATCTGATATTTTGATGAGATATGAAACCTTTTGATCTTGATTGTTAAATACATCGGTGTATGATCGGAACGACTTTTCTATAGGATCTGTACTTTCTATTTCTGTGAGGGTAAAATCATAAATACCTATGACACCTGATAGATGACTAAACTGTTTCGAGAAGTTTTCCCAAGAATATTGTTCCATATCTTAATTTCTCAAAGGTTTTTGTCTTTATACGTAGCACACAACCTAAGTAAGCTTATCGATACCTCAATTTTCAAGACAAATGGAAGAAATACTTGCAGAACTCCGTGAACTCCGTCAGATTGTGCTGTCTTTACAGCCTACACCGACGGCAACTTGTCAAGGTGTTACTGGTAAGGGGACCCCATGTCGGAATAAGGCTGCTCCAGGGAGTGCGTATTGTAGAATGCACGGGGAGAGGGCTCCCAAGCCTGATAAGGTTAAGAGGGTGAAGAAGGTTCCAAAGCCGAAGAAGGTGCAACCTGAACATATGCATGGAATTGGGGAGTTTTGTATGTTGTGTGATACTCATGGGGATGTATTTGATGAAGGGTTACCTGATGCTATGTTTGAGGGTCCGGAGATTATTAATCTTATTATAGAGTAAAGATGGATGTTCGATATGAGGCATTGTTGCGTACGATTGGAGTATTTCTGAGTGTATATTTCACATTGGGTTGGGGTCAGGCGAGTAAGCCTGATTGGGATGCACCATTGATGATAGGTGCGATCACCTTAGCTGTGTTGAATAATTATATGAAATAAAGTATTTTACCCAGTATATGGAGAGTATAGACTTTATATCTAGCGAGGAGAGTAAAGTGATTGATGAAAGAAACCTGACTGATTTGAGATAAACGTCATAGTATACATAGTGGAAACACCTCTTTGTATATAATGAAGACATCTGGGATGCTTACCACAATAGGTTGGATCAGAAATGAA
>Ga0307488_10000357_pt1 | contig 36757 bp, 35 predicted proteins | sample SB02metaG_FD_202248 | JGI IMG/M metagenome (GOLD analysis project Ga0307488, IMG submission 202248) | Sea-ice brine microbial communities from Beaufort Sea near Barrow, Alaska, United States - SB 0.2 | ecosystem: Environmental > Aquatic > Marine > Coastal | place: USA: Alaska | collected... | reverse complement strand
ATCAGAATATACTTTATATTGGATTTTTTATGATATTTATATCTATAATAATCTATTTTATTAATATAATAACGACATAATAACGACATAATGATTGTACGTATTTACACCTATCACTAAATAAATAAATATGTATGTATATATATATACATGAATTTCGGTTATTTAGCATTAATATTTGGTATACCGGCTTTTATACCTCAGGTTATTAAATTATATAAAACAAATGATACATCTGGGTTTTCATCAAGAACAATAATATTATACGCAATATCCATGGTGTTTTATATTATACACGGTATAAATTTGGCCGATAATGTTTTAATATATGGATCATTAATTAATTTATTATGTTTCATATATATTATTTACAAATCTATTCGTAATGAAGATTTTAATCCAGTTACACATTAGATAATTAAACTTATCCGAACCTAAACATTTACCGATATAACTCTTTTTTTAAAAAAATTTAATTACTTATTACACGTAATTAAATTTGTTATCAGTAAATCTATTCATAATTCAGTTTTAATGACTATGATCTTATTTATAAGAGAAGATCAGAATATACTTTATATTGGATTTTTTATGATATTTATATCTATAATAATCTATTTTATTAATATAATAACGACAGAATAATGATAGATTCTAAGGATACACTAAGTATTATTCATAAATTAATCCAACCTAATATCAAGATTTTATTAATAGTATTTATTGTTATAATCTTACTTTTCAAAAATGTAGATATTAATATCATATTAATATTGGGATTTATCCTGAATGTTATTATTTATCACAAAGAAATACTAACTATCTTTGAGGATATCAATAAATCAACAACTAAAACAGAGAGAGTTATTGAAGATAATCGGAGAACAAAAAAAGAAATTCACTTTGACGACGAAATAAATAATATAATACTTAAATTAAGAAAATACCGAAAATATAATGTGAATGCATATGAAGAAGGATACGCGAATTGTAAAATGTTTATGTATGTGATCCACGATTTGGAAAAAACAGATATAGCACATCCGAAACAATATTTTGAGAATGCGGAATTATATTTAAAGCAATCGTTGAATCATTTCCAATCGATAAGTATTTCAGTTCCGGAAGAAAATCTAAATCATGCATTAAAATACAATAAATTTGAATCAACTAAACTTGGAAATAGAGTCGGTAAATTATGTAAAAGATTACATAAACATTGTTACTACTTATTGTATAATTTATCATTGCGATTAAATGAATCCTGGATAAAAGAACCAGACATTTATAAGGACCAAATCACATTTAATTATCAAAATGTTGAACCAGTCCACACGTTAGACTTTAATTGGGATTTATATTAAATAAATAAGATATATTAAATGGGAAAAACGATTAATTTGGTTAAACACTATACGACGCAATTATCTCGGTTTTCCCGATTAGATACTATAAGGATCTTAAAATTATTGGAATTGTGTCAATTTGTTATAGTTGGTGTTTTTATGGGTGTGATATCTTCTAAAATTATAGACAAATATATCTCTATCACATATGTTGAATCAACTTATGTAACGAAAGACTATCCAGAAACAAAAAAAAATAATAGTCCTATTTTATATTTACACATTGTTTACGATTTATTTTTTGTAGCCATCAGTAGTTATTATTTAACAAAATTATCGCAAATTATTCCATTTACACTTGCTTTCGCTCATAATGAATATCTTCCCAATAAAAAGGGCGAAGGAAATTCAGGTTTAATTATTGGTTTGGGAATGGTATATGCCCGAGGACTAACAAATTTACAAAAGAGACTTGACCTATTAATTGGTGGCATAGAATAATTTAAGTTTATAAGTTATAAATTCTTATATCAGTAATACCAAATGGAATATTTATTTATAGATCCTAATATACTACAAAAAAAATTACAGAATACAAGCGTTGGTGGCTATAATTTTATATTTTTAAATATATTAAACGATTATATTCCGACTCAATTTTATAATCAATATTTGTCGGGTATATCCGATTATAAGTTAAAAAATATATGGAATCGGATTGTTATTAAGTGGATCCGAATGCGGAATGCGTTAAGTAAAAAAAATGAAAAAGAATATTTGAATAGTGAGTATTCGAAACAAAAATATAATCATATACACGAATTAATTGATAAAAATATACTGGATCAATTAATAGAAGACTTCATTGATGGGGATATATTCAAAGCATTCTTCGCCGTGAACTGTATTCAGAATACTTTTATTGAAATTTAAGTTATATTAGTTAATTCGTTTGGTATACCCGCGACTTCCAAATCTAAATTCGTACATTGAGGAACATCTATATCCTGGTGTAAATCTAAAATTGAACCGAAATTATCGTCTTCTAATCCACCCAGTCTTATCATTTGTTTAATTAAATAATCCATTTTCAGTAGTGAAATAAATGTTTTATTTGTTTCATTTAATCCCAAAATCATCCCGCTCGCTTTGAAATCTATCACGTAATTATCTTTCATGGATTGGGTTACATTTATAAAAACATTACCCAATCCAACATATTTAATCATATAAGTATATCCCGTAAATGTTACTAATTTATGAATACTTTTTGGTGGCGCCTGTCCCATAAATGTATAATCCATTTCATTATCTTCAAACGGAAACAATTTTTTATTCGCGTTAGATATATAAAGATTTAATGGTTTGTATGAATCATAATTAATTATTTGAAATTCTTTCTTTTCTATATTAAGAAACGAAGAGATAAATTGAATCTCTTCGTCTGTTTTTTGGTTCAGCATATTTTGACGGACTAAATTTCGGACTTCTAATTCATATAATGTTAGGGTAATCATTTGGTCTTCTACCGGATCTAGGAGCGGAAGATGATCATTGACCGGAAGAGGATCATGGACCGGAAGAGGATCATTGACCGGATGAGGATCTAGATCTTCAACTGGATCTATTAGATTATCCGGTTGAAGATCTATTTGAAGGTCGGGGCAAGTCTTTTTATTGTGTCCATTTTTCCTACAAATAGAGCACGGCATTATATTATATTTATATGCCCTTAATGATATAAAAACAATCAAATTTATTTGATTTCCATGTTATTCAATATGGTATTCTTCTTCTTCTTTTTTCGGAATAGTTTTAAATTTTGTTGATTTTCTTTAATATTTTCTGTCTTTTCAGAAACTAATTTAGCCGATACCATAATTACGGGTGGAATAATGACTTCAGTAAAATTATCGTTACTTCTGTAATCTTCAATTTCCAATCCCCCCCCAAACTTTTTTAATAATAATTTGTCCGGTGGAATGACTATATTTAAATTTGTGTTATATAATTTGTGATAATAAAAATTAAATAATTCATATTTGTCCCATAACTCTTTATTTTGATAATTATCGTATATATATCTTAAACAGCAACCATTGGTACAAAAATAACCCGTAATATAAAAAGTACCTGAAATATATTTTAAGGGTATATGTTTTAAATCCCTTATATTAAAGGAGTGTGTACAATTCCAGCAGTCTACATTTGTTTCTTCGTAAATAGATTCTTGTTCGGAATATCCAGGATATATTTCTAGTTCGGTAAAACAACTTTTTTTAACGCGGATTATTGAGTTATTTTGAATGGGCATTATAGGATTATAGGTAGATTATTCTTTATATCTTTATTAAGTTTAAATTATCTAATTATAATAATTGAAAAAATAAATGTTTGGTGAATTTAAATTTGATCTAAGTGGAACAAATGCCATATTACTAATTTTAATTGTGGGGGCGGCTCTCTTATTGTTTTATATGGAAATCAAGAGATTGAAAATACAGATTCAGGATATTATTAAGAAGGTAGAATCTATTTCAGTTGAACCTAAAAATATAAGTATGGATGAAGTTTCGTCTGAAATTAAGGTTGACGAAATACCTAATTCATTTATTCCCACGACATCGGAATTAAATAATTTTCCCATAATCCAAGAAAATATAGATCGTCCAATGGACGACATTTCACGAGGAGACAATTCGCGGGGAGACATTTCGCGTGGAGACATTTCGCGTGAAGACATTTCGCCTGAAGACATTTCGCGGGAGGAAATTAAAGATATTTCCGAAAATCTTGAGGATACTATTAATTCTTTAATGTTATCATCGGAAGAAGAATTGGAACAATTATCGGACGAGGACACGGTATCAGATTTAGGTTCAGAAGAGGGGTCGGACGTATCCGATATGGGATCGGATATAGTTTCGGATAAGGACGTCGGTGAATCTGAAAGTTATGATAATTCCACTGTAAATGAATTAAAAAGTATCCTTTCGGACATGAATCTTCCCTTATCTGGAAATAAGACAAAATTAATTCAAAGAATTAAAGATAATAAATCTTAAAATTATTTTATTTATTAACAATATAAATGAGCAAAGTTATGGATAACGTTGAATTGGATTTCCCAGCTAGAATGAACGACGGTCGTCAGTTTACCGATTACAGACCAAATTGTTACCTAAATAACGATTTGGGGCAGAATATGGGGAGTTGGCAATACAGAACATATTTGACCCGAAATGCCAACGAGATCCACGACAAAATGATTCAAGAGATTGAAAAAACTACTGCGTGTACCAGTTGCACGGGTGCCCCGATCCCCGACGTTAAAACGGTTGTAGATTGTACTCACCAGAACACTTGCTATTACAATATGAAAGACCCCAACGGTCTGGGTCAGGGGAGAAACTACGAGGTGAAATAAAATTTTTAATATCCTATGAATTCTACTGTCTCCAGCGATTGCCACACTCTAAGCAATTAATAAATTGCGTCATGGGTTCGTCAGCAGATCTTGTTTGGACTTCATAATATGAACACGAACGACTACTGCATTTCCGACATTTGAATACGTCGGTCATCGCTTCGGGTTTGAGTTCATATTTTAGTTTATCTCTCCTTGTTTTAAGATCTATTAATTCTTTCCATACTTCTGGGAAAATATCATATGAACTTAAATCTGCGACGGTATTTGGATCAATTATTCCGGAAATAATTTTATTTTTGAATGTTTTATTCTGAATATACGAATCTTCTTTTATATTTGAATAAATTGATCTAATTTTAGAAAGATATAAGTTTTTAAATATCATATTATTCCACGATTTACCGATACATTTATCATTAGATATTCTAATACAATAATTATAGATACTTTTTTCTATCTTACGGGATAAATTTATTTCATTAAATTCTTTATCTAGGAATAGAACGAGTGATAGACGAAACTTATCGTCGAAATTATTAAATTGAGGTAAATGATCCATTTATTTATTACTAATGAATAAATTTTAAATCAAATTTTATACACGATATTAAAAACTTAATATTCAGTAAAATCTTCACCCAGAATATCCTCATTGTCGGATCCACATTCTTCTTCTTCAGACGATCCTTCTACTTTTTGGATATAATCTCCGTCCTCTTCTTCCGTATTAATACTTTCGTCGTCTGTATCGCAGTCGTCAAACCCCTCAAACGCGAAATTATAAAATTCTCCGTAATCAGATACTTCAAAAGGTAAATATTTCTTATCTTTCTTAATAATGAATAAATCTCCGAATATTAATTGTTCCGAAGAATCTTTTTCCAAAAAAGAACTTGCCCCTCCGGGGGCAAGTTCGTGTTTGTTTTCAAAACCCGCCTCCCCCTCGTACCAACCATAACATAATAATTTACATTTATCATAATTCCATGAGTATAATAATTTTATATTATTGGATCCCCTGGATTTACTTATCTCGGTTAATATTTTGGCTATATTTTTTAATGTAAATTTACATTCGATATCATCCATTGTCCCATCTTTACAAATTTGAACTACTTTCATTTTATAAAATATGGTATTTTCTTTTTAAATTAATTAAAATATACGTTTATTTATAAATGAGTGATACCAGAGGTATTTTGGGTGTGGTAGATAAACCGTGGGTTGAACAACACGGTCCGAAAAACCCGACATTCCAACCCCTTGTACAAGGCGGGCAACCAGGAGACGTGTCAGAGAGCATGTTGAATTTTGACGCTGAACCCGATTATGATTTTTACAACAAAATGGCCCAAGAACCGGTTCAGGGTGCGATGTTTTTACCCGTACCGACTCATAAAGATATCAAACGGAATATTTTTAAAGTATATTCAAAAATATATAATGGTATAAAATCGGTTCCCAATAGTGTTTCGGTCGCCTTTTCAATCACTTTCTTGCTTTTATTGGGAAAGGAATTCGTTCAAAATTTATTCTCATTTCTAATTTCAATAGGAGATGTAGGGGCAAATTTCACCACAACACAAAACCCTGCCTATATGTTTTTCCCAGAGAGAGCGCCCGACGAAGAAGAACACATGTCTTCTGATAGATTAGACTTCCGTACCGCGTGTCAAGTCCAGGATTCAATTATTCTAGAAGAAATAAAGAAATATGATATTCAATCTCTTAAAAGAAGATTATTTTATCAAGATAAAGAGTCCTTTAACACTGAATTAACCGAATTTCTAAAAGATTTTTCCGAACCAAACCCACTATCGGAGAACTTAGAATCGTTTCTTCATAACGGCGTCGCTACCGGGAGAGGTGGCGCAACAACTGTTGATCATATTTTATTAAGTCATAATTTTAAAGCGAATAGATCTTCTGGTGAGGGTGCGCCGATTTATAAATTATTATCTGAAATTTATGGTTCGGGAGATACGGTTTACGCTGATCCAAAAATAATGGAAAATATTAATTATGTACTATCTCTGAATAAATATAATAATTTATTAGAAACAATAAGCAATATTTTCATTCTATGGAATTATTTAAATAAAAATTTATATGCTAAAATTTATCAAATGAATACGACTATGAGTGCTAGCGAATGGAGAGGGGCAGAAGGGCGTAAAGAAACACGGTGGGGTCAAGGAGAAGCTTCAAAATCAATTATATCTGTTAAATTAAAAATACCTCATGATCTTTTACAGCATGTTTATTCTATTCTGAAAAGAGACGAATATAAAAATTTAGAAAGAGATCTTCTAACATTGATACTGCAGAATGAAGGAAATGAACCTCTGGATTTTGAAGATAATTCTTTATCTCAAGGATTTCACGACCCCCAAGATAATACTATGGAAATTAATACGATATTCAAAAAATATACGGGTCAATCATTATTAGAATTATTAGCAGTTGTACTCAGTGGAGGCGGTAAGAAACCTACAAAAACAAAACCGGCGAAGAAAACTAAACCGGTTAAGAAAACTAAACCGACTAGTAAAACTACGAAAAAACCGAAACCCAAAGGACAACCGAAACCCAAAGGACAACCGAAACCCAAAGGACCAATTAGTAAAAAAGCAAAGTCTCAATCGAAGAGTAAATCTCATGTGAAAGCATCATTCGGGAAAAAAAAACAAATCAAAATGGGAGATCTTATAATTAAATATAACTAATATAAATATAAATGGGATTTAAATTAGATTTTGATAAGAAAGAAAGAATTTGCGAATCAACCAAAATTATCATAAAATATCCTACAAGGATACCTATTATTGTAGAAAAATATACAAGTTGTAAATTAAATGATATTAATAAGAAAAAATATTTAGTCCCTAAAGATATGTCAATGAATCAATTTATATTTATTATACGGAAACGTATTAATTTGGAGTCTTCTCAAAGTTTATTTGTAATGGTGGGAGATAGATTAACTTCAAGTAATATATCAATTGGAGAAATATATGAAAATCATAAGGATGAAGACGGATTTTTATACGTGATATATACTTCTGAAAATACCTTCGGATAATGTCTCCCTTTGAATTATTATAAATATAAATATATAATTATAATATAAATGGATAAAATCATTATTGTTGTCTTGCTATTGATTGGATTATATTTGTATATTAATTGGAGTAATCCCGAAACACAACCAACCCAAAAGGAGATACAGAATTTGGATTATATAGAAGAAAAGGTAGATATGATCCAATTGGATCAATCTGACGATTTAGGCGATTTCCCCTTCCCGCAAATAAGTCGCGGTTTTAAAAAGTTGAGCAAAAAAACTATGAAACCACTGAATAACCTAAAGGATTCATTACCCTCGGCGAAAGATAATATTAATATTATAAGAGATACACCCGGCAACGTTACTAAGGAAAGACTATACTTACCCGATTATTATAGAAAAGATCGTTTGGGTGGGAATGATATTGGAACGGGTGAATTAAGATCTTTCACTAATAGCGAAGAACCAGACAATTCGTGGACGGACGTTAATGTTTCAAAGCATCCGAAATTCTATAATAGTGATATTAAAAATGAATTAACTAATATTGGTTCATTTTTTGATAAAAATAATCAATATCATGACAAGACTTCTTCAAATTCAAAAGTCCTTGTAAGTGATAGTTGTTATAAAGATAAAGAAGGCGAATTATTTTGTGAAGATAATACAAGACTACAGAATATACCCCCGACTTTAATTTCAGATATAAATAAATGTTATGCCTTAAATACGATAGGAATGTATAAGGATAGAACTAAAAAAGGTAAGGAATTCGTTTCATTTAATTCTGAGAAAATTTACGGAGAAGATTTGGGTGTGTGGTCTTATTCCGACGATAGAATAATAAACGGGGGATCATTTTTTAATAATGTTTTCGGTTCCAAAAATAAAAACGAAATTTATTCGAAACCATTACAAAGACTTAGTGGCAGTTGTTCTATTTAAAAAATAACACGAAGTATTTATCTCTATATTATTATCTTCGCACCAAGAAACTGAACCATTAATTTGTTCTGTGGTAGGTTTAACATATTTAGAATTACTTTTAATTAATTCCACTCCCATATTAATTTGTTGAATTTGTATGTCTATATATTCTCTATTAATACTTCGCAATAGTTTATCAAAATTATTGTCAACTTTTATATCAATATTATAATTATTAATAGAACGAAACATAATATTAATTATATCTTTATTATATCCCTTAAATCCAATGCAAATTATATATTTTTCTGAGTTGGACGATCTACTTATACACGGTTTATGTATGAAAACCTTCTCGTATGATAAACTTAATATATATATCAATTTAATAGTTTCTTTAAGAAATAAATCAAATACTTTACAAATAAAGATTCCATTTTTAGCTTGAACATTCAGTGCTAAAAATATTTCACCATAGATTAATGGGAGTGAATTTTGTTCTTGTTTATTGTAATCATTTGTAAAATCAAATCCACCGTCCCCAGTTATAAGATATAGTTCCTTATCCCTTAACTTTTGTATCAAAGATAATAAATTAGTTATATCTTGTAAATCCCCGTCACCGTTTGAACCATATACAAATTCAATTAATTTGTTATTTATAAGTTTACGGTTCCAGTAGGGGACATTCTTATCGTCTGATAATAAACTTGAAGCGTAGATTTTATTTATTTTATTACTATGATCTAATAAACTCTGAACAAATCCACCAGGTGCTTCCGCCATAGATAAACAATTTACTTTATCCGGTATATCGAACAATTTATATGTATTTATTAATTCGGTTAACTTAAAATAAGATCTACTAATAGGTAGTATTTTACTTATATTTAAATTTATATTCGGGGAAGTATAAATATATTCGTATTTATGAATTATTTTTTTAACAGTATCCCAACCCTTGGTATAATTATCAATTGTATTCTTTTCTCTTGATAAAATTTCTACTAAATCGGTCATATCTTCAGAATAAATTTCATTTCCCTTTTCATAATTAAGTTCAAATATCATAATTATATCATATTAATATTTATTTAAGTTTTAATAAATTTTAATATGATTGATAATTCTGGGACCGAATAAGAATATGGTTGAACCATAAATCATAACATAGGCCCCAAGTAAATGTATAAATAATGGAGGTATAACGACGTCTGGTGGCCGAATATAAACCAAGTATCCTAAAAATAATAAAAAAACTATATGATAAATCAGTGATACTTTTTCAAAATGTTTCGTTATAAATTTTCCGATATCTGGGGGTAATTTTATACTCAAAGATGTCATTTATATTATATATTATTATATTCAGTACTTTTGAAAGATAAACCAATTATTAAGAGAACTTAATTCTTTTAATTTGTCATTCTTTTTCATATTAATTTCGGATGCGGCTTGATAGGTAGTTTTTAATAATTTATCTTTATTCGCCAATTTAGGTAAATTCTCAATTATTTGTCCGAAGTTTCCCAATCCTTCCCCTACACCGAATTCTTCTTTATTAAAGATTCCGCTGTATATCCCCTTCAAATCTGGTTTTACTAATTTAAATCGGTAAACTTTCATCATATCTATAAACATATCAAAATTAACTAAGTATTCAATAAAAGGATTACCTATACTACTCATTTCAACTTCAATTTCTTGTCCAAACATCATCTTTTGATTATTCTTCTGATAATCAAAAGATTCAATTTCATATTTCTTCTTTAAAGAAAAGACTGTATTCTCCTGATCGTCTTTCATTTCAAATATTTCTTTATCTTTCATTAGTTCAAATACTCTTGCTCCGTCATAACAGGTTCCGATGAAATATCCTCCCTTAGTGCAATTATCGCTTAGATTCTGGAGATATCCCCTTAGGGTCATTTCATTTTTAAAGTAATAATGAATAGTAAACTGACTACTAATAATATTAAATCCATTTACCGCGATTTTATCATAATTCTTATGAATATCTTTGAATGATTCTGGTATTTTCTTATTTTTATGAAAGATAATATTAGTTAAATGTTTATTTCTCTCAATTTCTTCGTCTGACCCCTTATATCCGTATCCGTCTTTTATAGATTCAGACGTATCATACTGAATGAACATTGCCTTTGGTTTTTGTCTTGTTTCGAGATAAAACCTCTTCGCCGCTCTATTAACATCTGGTGAAATATCTAATCCCAACAAGAATTTGATTCTATTTTTAGAATACAAATATTTATTTATATCACCGCCTCTACCTATAGACGTATCCATAATTGATATTGGTATATTTCCGATAGAACATACCGCCGAAATTAAACTATTTTTGATATAATTATGTAACTTCCTTAATGAAATATCGGTTATATAATCCCCTTCCCTATCGCCCTCTTCGGCGTAATATGCGTGTTTGGTTGACCCCTCAGAGATTTTATCATTTAATTGAGATTTAATTTTATAAACGTCGTCTAATCCTGTAATTAAATCGGTTGTTACGGGATTAATAATCGTTGCCCAAATTTTATTGGCCGTTACAAAGAATTGAGGTTTAATTTTATCGGTCCTTACCCGTAATGGCGTCCACCTCATATCTTCCGAATTTTCGGGAGAATATCTCATTTCCACAATTTGGTTTGTTAATATTTCGGATTTATCCTTTTCGCATAGTAGTTTATTATTCTTTAGTGGTATATTACAAAGGAAAAATGATTTATTATCTTTTTCGGGATTAAATAATATTTCACTGAATGGTTTCGTTTGATCATTTGTTAATAATTTCCAGTTATAATCAAACTCTTCGTCCTTCTTAATATCATACCCGACATATAAATGAACCTGCTTACATTTGACTACTTTACCATTTATTTTAGAAGAAGTTATTTTATCTCTTTCTACGTCCTTGATTTTTTCTTTAACAATTCTTATTTTAAAATCAATAGTATTTTCTTCAGGAGGTTTCCATTTGTAATTAATTGACCATTCCCCCCCAAATGAATTCGTAAGCATTCCTTCTTCCATTGAACCAACCGGCAAATACATAGGCATATAGATCAGTCCGTCTATTGAATATCGGTATCCACTTTTTTTAGTTTCAATATCCCATAATTTCTTTGATTGCTTAAAGATACCCCCAACATTGGAATATTTATCTGGATCTTTTTTACTTACTTGCATTTTCTTTGGTCCTTCCAAGTATGATTTAAATCCGATCCTAAACTCAGTATCGTTATAATCGGGTTCAACATTAGATTGAAAGTCAGACAGGATAGAAGAACGACATATATCTTTCTTTTTACGACTTATCCAAGGGTAAGTGTGGGCGTGACCCGGATATTTGGAGTGTCCGTCTGACGCATAATATACGTCAAATATCATAAATAATTCAATCGGATTCCCGTTTTTATCGTCGGTAATATATTCACCGTCAAATAGCCAATTACCTAGACAATTATTGAATCTTATATTTGTCCCAATCACCTCCATTTTCTGGGTTATTAAATAACCCATTCTGTCCGAACCTATCAATAACTGAGCTCTAATTCCGTCAGCCTTTTCGGTGACTACATAGGACTCTACAATAGAATGTTTCTTATCTGGAACGATATGATCTAAACTCATTGATACAGGATTAGGTCCAATAAATCTGGTCGTTTTTAATTCTAGTTGTTTTATTTCAAAAACTAGTCTTTTTCTACGGTCTACTTCTTTTACTTTTTTAAGTTGGTTCCTTTGTTTTGATATAAAATTAGAATCGGATTGTTCGGTTAAATTTCGGTATTCTATTATTACTCTATCCTTATCTGATCGTTTAATAATAATACTTGAATCTTCTTTTAATTTTAAAATATCCTCAATATTTTTCTTAAAAACATTTATAACTCCCTCTATAACTTCGTTTGGTTGACTAGGTTCCTTATGCTTTTCCCTATATTCGTAAGCATTTTCTTGGATTCTTATGTCTTCGTCGAATTCACCCGCTTCTTTTAAATCTTCGAATTGAATGAGCTTCGGTTTCCCGAATTTATATTGTTCCGGTTTCCACTCGGGATTACCGGAATCTTCTTCTGGTACAAAGGTAGGTATAATGTTCTTATTTATTTTATTCTTACCTGGTCCCCACGTAATAGGATCCTTAAATTTCGTTATCTTTATAATCTGATCTTCTGGTATCAAAATGATATGATTAAATTTATCGTCAATCTCTTTTATTTGTTCTCTTTCTTCGTCGTTAAATTCTGGATAAATTGAATATTCTATATATGTTGTCTTGTCCGGGGCTCCGTCATAATCTCCCGAACTATTTAATTTTTGCGAGAGATAATGTATTTTTTTTTCGTATGTTAATATTGCATCAAATAACCATACTCTATTACTATCTTCCCAATATTCATATTTTATATCCTCAAAAGAATAAGACGGAGTTACTTTCAATTGATCTTTCGGATATATCACTACTTCGGGAAACTCACCCAGATCTTCGTCTATACCCTTAATACCTAAATTGTAACCTTCGTCATACGGAGCTATTTCATATGGAACAATTTCAGAATATGAATTATCACCGTCTTGTAATTTATCTTCCCAATTCAGTTTCATTTTTCCAAATTTTTCGTTTAGTTTTGTGTTTTTTGTATCATTCTCCGACTCCATTTTTTTAGTAAATTGATCTATGGGGAATTCTCCGTTAATTCGTAGTGATCCGATATACTCAATTTCTAATTCATATTGTTCCTTATTTTTAAGAATATTAGATTCGGTGAATGATTTGAATAATTTAGTTTTTCTCTTATTATAATCATATTCATTTGATTTAATGGCGGTTAAATCAATTCTAAATAAATTATCTTCGGTTATAAAACTATATCTTTTTTTATAACGAAAATATTTTAATTTATCTTTCCAATTCAATAAAATACCTTGAATATCAGTATTACTTTCTTCTAACTCTTCTTCTGTTTTTAGATTTATCCTGAAATTATAATCATAATCAATGATTGGATTAAATTTTAAAGAAGGGAATGAAGGGTCGGTATATTTATTCTTTCTCATAAAGGTCGTCGCAGGTATATCTACAACGGAATTGGTTTTACAGTATTTTTTGATATTGTCTATCCCACCAATAGAACACCGAATATCATTAATAATAATATCCAGTGTATTTGTTTCAGATAAAGTAGTATATTCTTGCTTTAAAGAAGATAAGATCCTTAAAAAATCTGACCTCTGAATTACGTCAGTATAATTATTAGAACCGAAAACGAATTCTAATTCTGAATTTTTTTCACCTATGGCTCTTTTCATATATTGAAATAATTCATTCTTCTTTTTTATTGATCCAAGTAATTCCATTAGTATATTATAGTTTATAAATAATGTTTTAAACTATATCAAATTTAAATTATACAAATTAATTTCGTCGTAAAGTAATTGTTTGGTTTTTGTTTTACCTTTATTAACTAATTGAATACCACAATTTGTAGCAATAACTTTTAATTCATCTACTTTATATTTGCTAATAGATTCTAAATAGGTCATATAAATATTAGGCTTAACATCCGCCTTGAAGACGGTAAGAGAATTTATTGGGGAACTTGAAAAAATATCAGTATTACAAGTATCACTCAATGAATATTTTTTATTATTCATCACGAGATAAACTTTCGGATAATTCTTAAGGGTTGTTTCATAATATTCTTTTTTATGAGTATCTACAATTACGAAATGTGTCTTATAAAGATCATTCAAGTAATAAAGTGAAGAAATCATATTATCGCTTTTCAACGAACACTGCAGTCCATTCTGGATCAAGCTACGTTTCATAATCTTTTTATTATAATTAAATAGGTTATGAAAAGTTTCATTTTCCATGTCCGATAAGATATCGATTATTCTTTGATTTAAAATATGATTTTTATTTCCAGAAGTATTAGATAAAATTATATCGTAATTATCTAATATACAAAATACAAAATTACTGTAAGATTTGGTTGAATTAAATTCAGTTTTATCAGGTGTTTTACCGATTTGTTCTATATAGTTACTTTCATTAATTGAATCGGAGAATCTACAATCCTGATTATAATCTTTAATTAAGTGTTTTAAAGGGTCCCCCATAGGTCTATAGTAGATATACGGGGTAATACTTTAAATTACTTTCCTATCTAGAGTATTTCAATAAATTAACCTGAAGGGGGGTTAATCTGATATCTTTATATTTTTTAGTTTCTACCAAAATATTAGGCCCAGTGTATTTATTTTCTTGAGTATCTAATGATACATTTGTATATATTTCTTTGTCTGACTCCGATATAATTAATTCATATAATTCTCGGAGTATTTCGGTATTCAATAATGAAATATTTATAAATATACCATTATTGTTTTCAGAATAAGGAATATTGTTTGAATTAATAAAAATAATGATATTATCGGGGGACGGCACTTTATCAATATTATTATAAATATACCTGATTAATTGATCACTATTCATTAATATATTATTTAAATATATTAGGGAAATTAAACTAATTGTCTATTTTACCAATTAATTGAATTTGACTCGCCATAAATTTAATTCTTAAATCTATAGTAAGAATATTAATTTTATCTCCTACCTTATACTTATCTATATCACAATATTCCTTGGGAATAATTATTAATAAAGGACTATTTGAAATATTTGTTCCAACCGATCCGATATAACATATCAAACCCATTTTAGTTATACTTCCGATAATACATTCGTATTTTTCTCCTATTCTTGGTAAGATACTTTTAATCTTGTAAATAATTTTGTATTCAATATAACTTTCTCTATTTATATTGCTTACTTTTCCAACCGACCTTTGAATTAGTTGTATACTATCTTCAAGTATATATCCAGACTTAGTACATTTTCCTTCAAATTTTTTAAGTTTATGAGATATTAAACCGTCAATATTTTTAGTTTTGAAAATATCCTTCGCCTTGATTTGAACGATTCTGTTTAAAATTTGTTCGGTAAAAATATCCATTTACTATAGTATATTTATATATTTTTATATGGTTTATCAAATTTAAATATATAACCATAACCATAATAAATCGCCTCCTATAAATTGGTCTGAATCCCTCAATAAACATTCAATTAGTATTGATAATTTCAATTTATCGTTCAATGATTCTTCATTCTCTTTAATTGATTTCCAACTCGTTTTGAATTCTTTTTTTATAAAATTTATTAAATTCGTAGAAGTTAGTTCGGAACTACCAGAAGTTCTTATAATTTTTCCGCGAATATCTTTTTCTTTTTTTAATTTAAGAACAATATTATTTTGATTCGCAAAATGTATGTTTTTATTATAAATCAGCGAACCATATACTTTATGATTCAATATTTTATTTTTATCCATTAACGAATAATCATTTAATATATTCTCAATTTGAATATTATTACATAAAACTAATTCCTTTGAATCATATCTGAATAAAATATATTCATTCCTCTCTTGGAAGAAGACGAATCCACCAAATAATTTGTTTAAATTTATTTCGTCGTATTTTTTAAACCATTCATATTGCGTTGTATCATCATTATGATAAATAAATGAGGCCCCGAATATTTCAATCAATATATTCATAAATTCTTGTTGATCGTCTCTTAATTTAGTATTTTCTAATTTATATTCTAATATAGAATAGAGTAATAAACATTTTTCTTTGAATCTTAAACGGTCTATAATATAACCATATTTTACCCTATCATTAAATATTTTTTCAGCAGATTTATTTTTAAAATTAAATATTTCTTCTACTGATTTAAATCCTTCCTTGGAAATTTCTTTTAATTTAATATTCTTTATTTCTTCGTATTTTAAATAAATATCTTTCCAAGAAAAAACCTGTCTATCCGATATATTAATTGAAGCGTGTCTATCCAATTCAAGTCTATAATCGTTTTTATCAATTATCCCCGTATTTAAACGATAATATAATGATATGAATATATCGTCGTTATTTAGAGGTTGAAATAAGTAATAATTATCTGTAAATTTTATATATCCTTTACGATTTAACAATTCAATAGTATATTTATCAGTAATCATTTGTTCTAGAGAGTGATTAAATATATCTGGTAAGAAATTAATAATTTGTTCCTTCATTTTAGTTTCAATTTCTTCAAAACTCAAGAGATAATAATCTGAAAAGATACCTGATATATATTTTTTATAAGTATCTATTATCGGTTGCGAATATTTAATTGAAAATGTGTTAGTACCCATTTTATCTATTTTGTCTGTAACTTCGTATTTGTCACCCCCCAAATAATCACAAGATAATTTGTTTTTTAACGGCTTATTATCAAGGAAAGAACACGTTCTTGAAAAAGGCTTGTCGTATGGTCTATCCGTAAAGGAATTATCTTTGCTCTTACCCGGTCTAAGACTCGGGTTAATTTTTATTTCTTCTATATCTTCTTCTTTTATAATATTAGCATTTCGAAATAAATATTTATCGACGGCCATATCTTTTAATATTGTTTCTACTTGACCGATTTGCTTAGCTTTGTGCTCACATTTACGATACATGTAAGTCTCAATTGTTTCTTTTAGTTTTAATTCACACGTATGTAAATATATCGTTATATTCTTAAACTCGTCTTCTAATGAAGCATGAGAACAATTTCTTATACCTCGTCCAATTACTTGTTCTAATTTATTAATATTATGCCACGGTTCCATTAAATGAATACCGCGTATATTCTTAAAATCCAATCCTTCGGCGGCAACAGTTGAACCAATGATAATTTTTATTAATTTACCGTCAAAATTATCTGGACTCGCCACAACACTTAATTCTTTTTCAAAATCATTTGTAAGTTTCAAACTATCACCCGCAATCACGCTATATGTTGCGGGATAATCGTCCGAACCCTTAAAAGTCCCTCCTTTATAAGATTGAAGTGGTCTTTTGTTATCACTAACCAATACTTCTTCTTTATCATATTTTATGTATCCATTTTGTTCCAGCGCCAATACTAGCGGCATGATCCCACCGTCTAAATAATTAGAATAAATAAAAATAATTCCGTCGCTATTATTGATTGATTCAATAATACTTTTAATTTTACAAGAATAATTACCTAATTCGTTTAGATCTAAAAAATTTGGGATGTCTTTTTTATAAGAATATTTAACTGGTTTTTTATTTTTTATCGCAAAACACTTGCTTAAACCATTTGTGCCATAACAGTCATTAATATCTTCGGATTTATTTGGATAAATACAGTTTGAGATTTGCAATAATTTTCCATAATATGTAACCTTATCAATTGATACAACTTTTTCTAAATCTTTCGTTTCCAATTTATATCTCCGTCCCTGTTCCCCGGTTAATCGTGAAGAATATAATTCTAAAAAAGATAATCTGTCTTTTTCTTCTATTTTATTACCAAAAATATCCAATTTATTATTCATTAGAATTCTATCCTTTTCTATAGGATATAATCTGTATGGAAATGTTTGAGGATTTTCACCCCTTAAATAGGAAATATATCCCTTACTATTCTCTTTAATTAATTTTATACTCTCTTCAGTTAAATCATTATTTTCGTCAAATTTAATCTCTTCCTTAATGATTCGACGGTTATCATTCATTAATAACATATTCAAAATCCATACGATCTCCTCTGGTTGATTAAACATGGGATTAGCTGTAAGTAAAACTAATTTTAAATTATCACTGTGTCTTATAACTTTTTCAATATTCAAGATTGTTTCTCTATCTTTAGAAATCGCGTCGTCACTCCTGATATTATGAACTTCGTCAATAATTAATACTTTATTTGAATACTTTTCCTTAATTAATTCTATTTCTCTCATTTTTCTTTCAAGGATATTTTTCTCAGATATATTTCTTAAATTATCTTGAAGATAATTCTTGACCGAATTCGCGAAGGAAAGGTATCCATGCATTTCATAAAATTCTTTAATCCTTTTCTTTGCCATTTTTTCTTTATCTTTTATGTATTTATCTTCTTCATAATTATATTCGTCGCCAGTACATTGATTATCTTCTTTAAATGGATCGTAAATATTTTTCATCCAACCCGTTTGAATCTTCTCGGGAGCAAGTATTATTATTCTATTATCTGAATCTCTGAAATTCTCTGCGATAGATACACCAGAACACGTTTTCCCAACACCTACTCCGTGGAATATCAAAATTCCATTATATGGGGTATTATTTGATAAGAAATTCTTTAAAAATAATTGGTGTGGCGAAAGTTCGAATAATCCTTTATTACACGAATTATTTTTATTCTTGGGTATACGATGAATACCGAATTCTTTCCTCAATGATAATTCACGTAGAAAATTACTATAATCGGTATATTCATTAATATCTGGATAATAGTTAAATTTATGCTTTATCTTATAAGATTTACATTGTTTCGTAATAGTTTTATCTGTATTTCCATTATACTCAATTACTCTTTTCAGAGATTCTAATAAACAACATTTCATAAATAAAGTATTGATACTAGTCGGCGTATCAAATAAGTATTCTTCGGGTTCTTCGGGTTCTTCGGGTCCTTCGGGTCCTTCGTTTACTGGTTGTTCAATACTTAATAATTCAATTTCTTCAAGTAAAGAAATTTCCACTAAAACTCCCTTAATGGTAGAATATTCCGAATAGATATAATCATAATAATCTTCGGAACTTTTATAATTCTTTCTCTCTCCTGAATATTTATTATAATAAGTATCTATATATTTATCTATATCTACTTTTATCTTATTCTCTTGGACCAAATCTTCAAATAATGATATCATTTATATTATATAAATATATAATCTTCTAAATTATTAATCAGCGGGAAAATGTCATTAATTAGTTTAATTCGGGTTTTATGATAATCTCGCATTTTTGTCAAGGATTCTTCGTATGTTAACCATTTCATTTCATAAACTTCCATTCTTTGTTCTTTGGTTTTAATTTCTATTCCCTTCTGATAATTTTTTAATACTGAAAGATAATAAATATGACGATATTTAATTTTATTTTCACCCATATATAATTCTGTTATGGGGGCTAAATTGATAATAATATCATAATCGTCGGAGTTATAATTGGTTTCTTCGTCACATTCCCTAATTGCGCAATCCATATTTTTTTCATTATTGGTTTTCCTACCTTTAGGAAATTCCCATTCACTCGTTTCGTAATCTGTTGCCGATTTATTTATAAAATAATTAAGATTAATTGTCGTATTTAGTATCTCGTCAAAGTATCCATTTTTTAATTTTTGAAATTTAATCACTGAATTATCATAATCCCTTTTAAATTTACACTCTTCTCCGTGGTTTATCAGCCATAATTTCCTCCATAATGTTTCGAAATCATAAAGAATAATATTTTCCTTTTCCTTAATGCTAAATTTATCAATAAGTATTTGAATATAGTTTATATTATTTATATCATATTTTCCTCTAATAAAATCAATATAACATAAAGAATCTTTTCTATTTATCATAAGTAATTTCGGTATCTTGTTTTCAATCTTAAATATTATAATACCATAACTTGTCGTGGGTGAAGTACAATTAACCGATATGTGTCCTGTTCTATTACAATTATTACATATTATGTATTTAGTATTCATTCTATGTAAATAGGATACATATTTTGTTTAAGTTTTTTTAATAAATTATATAATGGAATCATATAATGGAATTAAAACCTGAAAAAAAAGATTGGGGGCCAAGTGGTTGGTCATTTATTCATTATGTAGCACTCGGTTATCCAGATAACCCAACCAACAATGATAAAGAAAATTATAAAACTTTTTATAATAATTTAAGGAATGTTTTACCCTGTCACAAATGTGCTATAAATTACCAAAGTCATTTAGAAGATATCCCAATTGGACCGTCCTTAGTTGGTCCGAATGAATTATTTCGGTGGACGATAGATATTCATAATGAAGTCAATAAAGAATTGGGTAAGAGGACATATTCTTATCAGGAAGTATATGATAAATACATAAAGAAATCGGTGGGTTTAGATAAAATATTTATTTGTTTGGCGATTATTTTATTAATTCTTATGGGAATATTTATATTCAATCGTTGAAAATAATTCATTCGTTTCATATTTTTTTTTTCTTTCCTATGATTATAAATGGCAAAGAAACTAATCGTTTCTAAGATTATGTCCGACGTAGAAGTCTCTAAACTTGAAGGAACTTGGATAGAAGAATCGCATATTAAACTTCCTATCATACGAACTGATACGGACGTTTATTACTTAGACGAAAATAATAATGAACTTTTATTACTGAAATTCCGAAAAAAAGTTATATCAGATAAATTAATAAAAATAGGTTGGGATTCTTATAAAGATTTAGCTAAAGCCAGCAGAGGTAGAGGGGCTTCTGCTGGACCGGTTGATCCCGATAGTGATTACTGGAAAAAACGAATATTAGTCAAAACCAATAAATGGTCTACGGGATATTTAAATACCAAAGGAAATGAAATGTATGAAAAGTTTAATGAAATGACACACTATGAACTCATCCAATTAGCATTGTCAGAAGACTTAGGATTGTCAGGAGACTCGGGATTGAATGACCCCAAAAATAAATCATTGTCAACACTACTGACTTGGAGGGCGTTGACACCAGAGGAGCGAGAAGAAGTTATTATGTTTCTTATTTCAAAAAGAGACGGGGTATCTAAAATGAAAGTTAATAATCAAGTCGCGTCTAATCCAGTTGGATTTTATGAAGCTGGTAAGAATTTCGCAGATTTACCGTGTCGGCTAACTCATTTTACCCGGACAAATTATGAAAAATATAATCAGGGTCTTAAATTTATTCAAAGGATTAATACACTATTTAAGAATAATATACCCACTGCGTACGATAGACAAATTAAAAGAGCAAATAAAACAATACATTTGAAAATTCCCAAGACGGCATTCTCAACGGTCACAATTAATCGGAATTTTAGAACTGCATTACATAGAGACGCTGGAGATTTCAAAGGTGGTTTCGGGAATCTAACCGTTATAGAGAGAGGGAAATATCGCGGAGGATATACTGTATTTCCTCAATTCGGTATTGGAATTGATTTAAGAAATAATGATTTCGTTGCCATGGACGTTCACCAGTGGCACTCAAATACTCCTACATATGAAACGGAAGATGATAAACTATATAATGAAACTCTTGAACCAGACTATCACGATAATCCAGAGGTCGGCACAGGGGGTTTATACAAAAAATATACAAGGTTATCTTTCGTATGTTACCTGAGAGAAAAAATAGAGAAATGCCCTGCCCTAAGTGAGATTGATCCACGGTTTCTAACTAAATCGGGTCATTCAAAAATTGTCTAATTTAAATTTGATTCAATAGATTAATAAATCAATATTAATATGCTACAATTTGGAAAATATAGAAATCAACATATTAATGAAATAGTAACAAAAGATAAAAAATATTTAGAATGGTTGAATACTCAACCTTGGTTCATAATTAAATTTAAAGATATTCATAACCAAACAAATGACCTATTAAATGAAAATATTATACCACTCCAAATAAATAATTCATTTGTAATCTATACAGACGGTGCTTGTTCAAATAATGGTTCTAAAAATGCTAAGGCGGGTATAGGGGTCCATTTTAGTTCAAATAATAAAACAAAGTTAGAAGATATTTCCATAAGATTAGATATTGATACCCCAACAAATAATAAGGCAGAATTAATTGCGATCGAGAAGGCATTAGAAACTTGTTCTAAAAATAATATCAAAGAAAAAATTATTATCTTCACCGATTCCCAGTATTCGTTAAAATGTATTACTCTCTGGTATCCCGCATGGGTCATAAAAAATAAATTAGAAAATAGAAAGAATCTAGATATCCTAGAAAGAATAGATCCCCTGATAAAACAATTAAATGTAGAATTCCAACATATTAGAGCTCATACAGAATTACAAGACGAACATTCTTTGGGAAATTCAATAGCAGATAGATTAGCCACCGATTGCTTGAAATAAATATATTATATATTATATAATGCGTCCCAATTTTAAAGAATCGCGTAAAAGAAGGACTAAAAGGAATAATCGTAAATCTACTAAAAGGATAACCAAAAAGAATAATCGTAAATCTACTAAAAGGAGAACTAAAAGGAGAACTAAAAGAAGAACTAAAAGGAGAACTAAAAGGACTAATCGTAAATCTAAACAATTTGGGGGTGGGGATGGCCCACCCCCAGCCATGACACCCAAAAAATTAGATCATAGTCATTACCATGATATATATATCTGTAAGGGTCACTTTAATCAGATATTTATAGATGGGGGGACTATATGCAATTTCTGGTATGATATCTTTAATCAACTCATTGTAGAACGCGAAGTAAATACAAACGCATTTGAAGAACAACAGGCAGAAGGATTGATAAAAAATGTAACTTGTGATTGTTGTGCAGTGAAGGGTGAACCGAGTGATAATAAGGATTGTGCTGTATTTAGTAATTTAATATATTGTGCTAAAAATCCCGCTTGTGAAGGTTTTTTAAATGGTTCCACTCTCTGTGGAGAATGTAAGTTTTGTAAACCTATTTAGGCAATCATTTGGACCGTAATTTTATCATAACTTTTATAGTCTCTCATTTCAAACATATCTTCATTTAATGAATCTATATTTAAAATGGGATCCTTGATTATTAATTGAGGAAATTCTACGGGGTCTCGGTTTAACTGTTCCTTTACAGCTTCATAGTGTTCTTCATAAATATGAGTATCTCCTAAAATATGAATTAATCTACCAGGGATATATCCGGTAAGATTCGCAATAATATGAAGGAGAAAAGCATAAGAAGCAATATTAAATGGGACACCTAAGAACATATCGCCGGATCTCTGATAAAGTTGACAATCAAGAGTATGTTTTTCCGTATTAACATTGAATTGGCACATTACGTGACACGGAGGTAAAGCCATTTTATCTAAATCCGGGGGATTCCAGGAATTCATAATAATTCTCCGAGACTGGGGATCGTTTTTTATTAAATCAATTACATTTTGCAATTGGTCCACACCTTCGCCAGTATAATCTGTTTGACTGTCTACATATTCGGCACCCGAATGACGCCACTGAAACCCATATACAGGACCAAGGTCCCCTTCTTCGTATTTTAATCCTCTGGAATCCAGGAATTCTCTTGAAGAATTTTTAGACCATATATGAACATTTTTATCTATGAGTTCTTGATTTGAGGTTGATCCTTTAATGAACCAAAGAAGTTCTCTTAGAATTGTTTTGTATCCCATTTTCTTTGTTGTTAAAAGAGGAAACCCATTTTTCATATCAAATACCATTTTACCGCCGAACTGATTGATTGTTTTACCATTTCGGGTAGTTTCAACCGCACCATCTCTAAGAATATCTTTTAATATGCTGATATACTGGCATTCACCCTGATTGATTTTGTTTGTTCTCTGATAAATTAAGTAATGAGTTTCTAAAACCTTAGGAACATATTTTTTATTTAAATATATCTGACATTCTTCTTTTATTACTTTTTTTTGGAGTAATTCGGTTTCAAATAACATTTCATAAGGGAACGATTTAGAATCTTCTTCTGAACCACATTCATAATTATCCATAAATTTGGTGAGATAAATCGTATTAATTTTATTCAAATGCCGAACATAACATTCCCTATAAAGACTTTCTCCACCAATAACAAATACTCTACCCGTTTCATTTGTATTGCAGAAATCTAAGACGTCGAAAAATGAATCAAATACTTTGACATTATCGGTTTCTTCTATCTTATCCTTATGATGGCGAGTCATAATAATATTCATTCGTTTTTGGAGAGGTCGTTTTGTTTCTGGGATAGATATCCACGTATTGTATCCCATAATTACAATATTTCTAGAACCTTCAGGATAGGAACCAGTTGTTATCTTATAAAAGTTTTTCAAATCTTCTTTGGAATTAATTAATAGATCATTATTGATACCAATTAAATTGTTTTGATTAATTGAAACTACTAAATTTAGTTTAACCATGGTATAATATCATTAAACGGTAATTTTTAAGTAGGAACTTTCCATGAATTTAAAATCATTATATTTTTTTCATAAATTTAAAATTTTGGAGACCTTCCTTTTTCCCAGATAATTTAGCTATTTCACCCCTGAAAATAGTCTTATCCACTTTAGGAAAATCCTCTCCCGAGAGCGGTGAGCTAATTCGTGTGGGGACGTTCGTGTCACCGTCCCATTCGATTTGGTTAGTAATAGTAACATCGACAGTACCATATCGTGGTTGGTCCACAAAATTCCCGAGTAATAAATATCCCGGTACCGGATACACTAAATAAATATCCGATCCGGACATGTCTCCTACGGCGTCATATATAACATAAGTCCCCGGTGGAACACCGGGGACTTCTGGGTTTGGCGGCGGATCAGGCTTTTTTGCAGTCTTTTTTGCAGGCTTTCCGGGTGGCTTTCCGGGTGGCGGACCAGGTTTTTTTGCTGGCTTTCCACCGGGTGGCGGATCCTTTTTTGGTGGCGGACCAGGTGGCGGACCAGGTTTTCCATCGGGTCTTCTGGGTGGCGGATCCTTTTTTGGTGGCGGACCAGGTCCTCTCGGACTTGCTGGACGACTTACACCGTCCTCCGGACTTACACCGTCCTCCGGACTTGCTGGACGACTAGCGCCCCCCCCCGGACTTGCTGGACGACTTACACCGACCCCCGGACTTGCTGGAAGACTAGCGCCGCCCCCACCAGCGCCGCCCCCACCATTAAAGATAAATTCGTTCAGTACACCAAATCTACGTAGTAAAGCTAACCTCGACACCATTAATTCGGTTTCTAGTCTACTATGACCGAGTGATTGGATCAGTGTTTCTGTGGTGAAATCGGCCATATCTTCATACATTTCACTGGTTGTTATATTTACTTTATTAAGTCTCAACCTATATTTTTCTAACTCTCCTTCTATAGTATCTACTTTATAGTCTAATGGAATCAATCTATGACTATAGTTCGCTTGAGTGGTCCCTCTAACGAGCCCTTGGATCCCCGCGCCCCGTCCCACTTTGTCCCAGTTAAGGTAAAAACCCGGCGAGTCCGGGATGACCTCAACTGGGTGGTTTTCTGTATTTGGTACATCGCCGACTGAATCAATAGAGAAAGGATACACGTCAGCACCCCGTCTTAGACTTGAAATGTTTCCCGAAATATTATCGCTACCCATTTTACGGATAACTCCAATGACAAAAGGACTAATTAAATTATAATAAGCAACTACTCCCGGATAAGTTGTACGGGAAATTCCGTAAGACGGATTACATATATTTAGTCCCCGAATCTTCCAATCCGTCGGTCTAATGTAACATATCGCCTTTTGTCTTTCGGTACCCTCACCAATTGTTTCGTCCGCCATTAAAAAATAATGCTTTGGACCATCACCTAATACTTCAAAAGTAAGTCTACAATAATTTTTGGGGCCATGTCTCTTTTTCGCTTCAAGTGCGGCGCCCGCCATTAATACATTCATGTTTCCCAAGGTGGGATCAGCCCTCCACGGGTCCGCCCATACGGAAGAAAATACATTGATTTTCTTCAACGCATCGTAGCATTGGTCGGTGACATCTTTAGTAAATCTCAATTCAGTATGCCCCACACTTCCCGCACTTGCCGCACTTGCCACACTTCTACTGTACCCCAGCTCATCCATGGGATATAAGGGGGGGATTTTGGTTGTTAATCCGTATAACACCCGGTTTTCCAATGGGACCAAATTTCCACCCAAATGTGTCTTCAGAGCTCCGCCAACTTGATCGGGTTTTTTTCTTTTTGTTCTTTTTGTTCTTTTTGTTCTTTTTGTTCTTTTTGTTCTTTTTGTTCTTTTTGTTCTTTGTGAGAGTTTATTTTTATAGCGACGCATTGATCTCTTGTATTTTTTATCCACCCTCCTAATAGAACGTTTATTCAAACGCCCAATTGATTTGGTTGAACTCTTTCTAATACTTTTCTTCATTTGTTTATTATATAATATAAATAAATATGAAGAAACAAAATTATATTATATTATTGGGTTTAGTAATAATATATCTTGTTTATACTAATACTAAAACAAGATATAAACCAAGAGATCATATTCAAATTAATATTAATAAAGAAGAAGTTAAAGAACATGAAGAACCTAGGAAATATTATGATTCTAGATTTTACCCAAGAAAAAGAATGGACGTAAACGTTCCAACAAGGGGGGAACCCCCCGAATATCAACAGGTGGGAATATTAACCGGGGAATCGGGTAGCGAAGACACCATAAAACCTCTATTTGGTCGTCAAACTTATAGAGGATCAAATCAATGGAATTATTTTACAAGTTTAGATTCTCATTTATCAACCAAAATTCCGGTTTATATGAATAATCAAGATTGTACAGACGAAAGAGGGTGTAAAGAATTACATAAAGGGGGGTCGGTTAGTATGGGCGACGGGGGTGCGACGTACAATACTTCATTGTATGGAAATATTGCTCCAAGATATATACCATACATTTAATCTTCTTTCTTATCCTCCTTACAATTAAAGTATCCGATTTCGTCTGATTCATATATTAGATTCGGATTAATTTCACCTGTTTCTTCATTTTCGTCGCCTTCTCCTTCTCCTTCGCCCACACCTTCACTGTCGCTTTCACTTTCACTTTCACTTTCACTTTCACTTTCTTTATTCACAACTATAGTATAACCACCGAAATATAGATAACGATCACAATCTTTTAGTGTGTCGGAAAATGTATCTAAATAATCGTTAAAGGTTTCGAAAATCTTACCAAAAGAACAAGTCTTATCCCTTTCATTCAGAATGATATATTTATCGTCTATTTCGTCAAGGATTCCACACAATGCTTCATTATGTGGGTCATCCTCGGTCTTTTCAAGTATTGTAACTATTTTATCAATTGCCGCGTCCATTAACCGAATTATATCAGTCGTCTTATACCCTTCAATCTTGTATAAATTTGAATAACGAATTGAAGTAAATAATTGATTAAAAGAAAAATAAATTGGATATTCTAATTCTTTTAAATTAAAAATACCTTGATAATTTTCGTCTTCTGAAAGATTAATCTTATTTCCGTCAATAATTAATTGATACTCTTCAATATTATCGGTTAAATCATTTAATAGTTCTAAATTTGCAATTGCGATTCTATCCGACTTATTCATTATGATATACAGTAATTATTTATTATATTTTTAAGTATTTATTTACTTTGATAAAAATTCTTCTCTAACAAATATTCCTTTTACATTGATATATTTGTTATCCTTTGAACCTAAAATAATTGAACACATTTGATCATAATTCTTCGATGTTTCTAATAAAATTATATCAAAAGGTACGTGATTAAATAAATCCCAAGCCGGATATTTTGAATTGTATAATAGAACATTAAAATTTGACCCTACTTCTTTTACCAATTTCGCAAGTTTTGTTTGTTTCCATTTTTCGGTTATATTGTGGGTTTCCCACGATTCATTTGTAATTTTGGATAAAAACGCAGATTCAATTCCCAAAATAGAAACCCTTCCTTCAAAGATATCTTCAATATATTTTTGAAATGGGTGAGTTTCAATTTTAATTTCGGAAACTAATTCTGGAATATCTATTTTCATATTTTCTAATGTAACTTTAACCGGATTATATTGATTCATATTATGAATACTTAGCAACTGAATCGTGTCATAATAATTATCCATTTTACGATCCATTCCATTATTATAATGAAATTGTTTTCCTTCTAACTGAATATCAGACCACTGAAATCCCTTGCGTTTCCAAAATTCGCGAGTATGAAATAAAGTAGATTCATAAATTTTTATTGGCGAAACTGTCTTATATAATTCTTTGCCATAGATATCATAACAAAGAGTTGTATCGCAATAAGTGCACTCAACACTTACTTTTTTCATAAAATTAAGTTTTCTCTCAATACTTTTCATATTATAAACGCAATCAATATTCATATGAAAAATATAATCGTGCGAAGACATTCCACACGCATAATCTCTTTTAAATCCGTTTGGTAACGTCTTACATTTCCGTTGGTATTGTAATTCTGATTTATTCGGTTGTTTATATTCTTCTTCTATTTGGTCCATAAATTTATTGATTTCTTCTTTACCTAAATGTAAATAGATACAGTTTTCTAAATCCGAAAAATGATCAATTAAATTTTCCTTTCCATCATCAACAATTAAGAGTTCAAGATCTTGTAAATAATTTGTCTGATTATTTTTATCACAGAACTTCTCGTAATTATTCCGAATAAGAGGTATAAATTCTGTTTCACCGTGAAGAATAGTTACAACCGAAACTTTTTCCGACATTTTAATTAAATAAAGGTTCTTTTTTAAATTCATTTATCGTATTCATTTATCGTATTCATTTATCGTATTCACCCTTCAAAACCTTATTGAACGTCCCAATTGAGATCTGTATATGATCGTCTAACTCTAACTTTCTCAAACAATTAGTTTTAGTTAATATTTTGTCTTCTATGTCTCCTTTGTATTTCATAATAGTCTCAATATCTTTTTTATTATATTTCTTCTTATTATTCTTTTCTAATAAGACCTCTTTTTCTTCTATGTATTCATAATTTAACTTGATACCTTCATTACTCTGAATGTATCCATAAATTCTTAAATTCTCATTATGAACCTTGTGATGACAAGACTCGCATAAAGGAACTAAATTGTGTTTGGTATTCTTATGAAAATGACCAATAATATTATTTTCATTTGCTTCATTTTGTTCCTTAATGTGATGCGTATGTTCTGATTTCTTGGAACATATCTGACACTTATCCATAACTATATCACAATTATAATTACTCTGTTTATCCGATAAAAAATTCTTATCTGAACCCGTTATCTCCAACTGAACAGAACGAGCCAACGATATGAACTCTTTATCTAAACCCATTGCCTTACAAACTTCTAAACCATAGATTGGTGGACCAGATCCCTTTTCTAATTTTCTGTCATAGATTAGAAGATCTTTTTCTACATCATAAATAATTTTTAAATGAAATATATTTAGATTCTCAATACTATTAACCAATGTGTTCTCCATTAACTGGTGTAAATGAGACGTAAAAATAAATGAACACTTCTTTAAAGAAAGTCTTTTGAGACCCGCGGCAACAATCGCCAATGCCGAAACATTTTCTGTTCCCGAACATAATTCGTCTCCCAAAACCAATGATTTTTCATTTGCTCTTAATAAAATACCTCTTAATTCGCTCATTTCGATAGCAAAGGAAGACTGACCTCTAAATATATTATCATTATTTAAGATACGAGTGAAAATTGAGGTGTAAGGAGAATATTCAAACGAAGAACACGGAACAAAAAAACCTGCTTGCGCCATAATTAATGATAATCCTATACTTTTCATGAGAGTAGATTTACCGCAGGCATTCGTCCCGTATAAAAGAATACCGTCTTCATTTAATGAAATATCATTAGGAACATACTCCAATTCACTCTGAATCTTTTCGACAATTGGGTGTCTAATATCTTTAGCTAAAATGAAACTATTTTTATTATTCGTCAAAAGAGGTCTTTTATAAACATTTTCTATAGAAACTTTGGCACAATTGGAATACAGATCAACTAATCCAATAAATGATACTATCTTTTTTAACAACTCATTATGTGAGAAGATCTTTTCAACTTCTTTCAGATAATATTCTCTATTTAAACTCTGTAACTTCTTCTGTCTCAAGAGAATAGAATTTGAAAGATCTTCTATACAAGTCAAACTTAAATGATAATTAGAACCCTTACAAATCGTTTTAATATCTCCCATATTCAGTGTTAAAAAGACCTCATTATCACATTTGAATTCTATTTTCTTGTTTGAAATATTTTGGAAACTCTTTTTAAGAGTTTCTGAACGATTTTTAGTCATGTATAAATGATAACCATACTTATCCGTATATGATATCTTAATAACGTCTTCTTTCTTTCTGTCAATATAAATCGCCAAACGATCAGCAATAAGTTTCAAATATTTCTTTTCTTTCTTTATTTCGCGATCTATCTTATCAATGTCGGGGTAAATATCTCTTTGAAATACCGAAGACTCCATATTCAATAGAGACCATTTTTCTAATTCGTCCGTTACAAAAATAGATTCATAATCTTCAATTAGTTGTTTCATATCCTTAATTGTATCATTGTGATCAATCATAAATGAATTCATAGTTTCACAATTTAAAATATCAACTATCTTCAAAATATACTGATAAGAATTATGTAACGAATAAAATTCATAAGGATTCAATATAGCTAAACCCATTTTCCTATGCAGTTTCTCAATATCAATTATCCGTTTTAGAGAAGGTTTACACAAATTAAAAAATGTTTCGTCATTATGTTTTTTCTGAAATAATTCAATCGTATCATATCTCTTATTTATTTCTTTTTGATCTAAAATAGGATATAAAATTCTTTCTTTACACAGTCTTCTACCGACCGCGGTAGAACATTTATTAAGGATACTTAGTAATGAACCATACTTTTCGGAATTATCTTTTGCCACAACATTCAGTTGTTCGATACAATTGTGACTCAATAAGAGATAATTGCTATTGTGTTTGAATTCTGGTTTATGAAGTGATAAAGTATTTTCAATTTTGTGTTCATAAATAAACTGAAGCATATAAATGTATGAAAGAATAATTTCATTTTCTCTATCAAATCCCAAAAACTCAATTGGAGTCAAGAAATCACTCTGTGGGAAATATTTCTTTAAAAATTCATTCTGATAAGAAGGTTTCAAAAATTGTTTGTTTTCACTCTTTTGATTAATATGAATATTATTTTCACTGATAGACCACATTTGCGACAAATTTTCTTTGGTATAATTAAATTCTTCATTCTGATAATGTAAAAGGATCTCTTTAGGACTATAATACTGAATCAGACGATAAATTTCGTCATTCCATATTTTCTTGTCTTCTACAGAAGATTTAATTTTATGAACATAATTCTTACCTGTAGAGATATCTACTGCACCAAATCCTGCGGTATAGATCTTATCACCCGTTACAGTTTTAAAAATGTCGATATACAAAGAAACCAAATAATTAGTGTCGGCATTATTATAAGAATCAATAACCGTTGAAGGACTAATAATTTCGGTAACACCTCTTTCAGGATTAGGTGGTGCTGAAATTTGATCAACTTTAATGATCGTGTAATCATTATTCAATAAAATATTTCGGAATTTAAGGAGAGCATGGTCGGGCCACCCCATCATTAAAAAATTATCATAAGATATTTCTTTTATTTTTTTGTTTCGTCTCACAAATTGGGCATTCAGAATGTCGGATAATTCATTTAAATCGGGTCCCACCTGAATTTCGTCGTTAATGACGGCGTATAGTTCATAAAATTGACCGACCATCATTAAGACAACGGTTTTTTTGCCGTAGATTTCTGTGTATTTTTTGTGATAATTTAGATATTCTTTTAGAATGTAGCACATATTGTCGTCGGACATAGGTTCTCTCTGTTATTACATAGGAAGTATTTTTTAAATAATTAAATTTGATACAAAATTTACCTTTAATTAGCAACAAATGGTGAAAGACTTCATTTCATATTGGAAATTAAAAAGGAAAACTCTTGGGAAAATAGTTATAGTTCTGGTTATATACGGTACTCATAGATTGAGTTGTCGTATTGGATATTAAATGAAAGAACGAGAAAAAGAAATTGCAATAAAAATCTTCGGTAATGGAGATCTACCAAATCTCCTGATAAAACATTTTAAAAAGATAAAACAAATCAGAAAAGATAATATAAACGAATTCATTGGAAAATATGAGAAAGAACTCAAAGAAATAACACCGATGAGAAATTGGCGGGTATGGTTAATGATAAAAGTAAAAAAGTTTAAAAGTATTATGGACAATATTATAGAAAAAGCTGGTTCTCGTAGTGAAAAAAAATGTAAAGGGTCGGGTTGTTCTGAAAGTGGTAATAATTATGAAATCAATATATGGAAAGTTGCAAAATATTGTAGTTATAATGGTAAACCATTTAATACACAAAAGATACAGGAATTAGGTGGTTCTTCTGATAAGAATGATATAGAATGTAACAGTATTAATATCAAAGATATAGGAATTGAAGCTAAAAAATACAATACACCCGACTGGATGCAATGTTCATTAAAATATAATAAAGAAACTGATAGATGGGAGGGATCAACTAGAGGGAAAATCCCAAAAGAATCAAGAGAAATATTTAATTCATTAATACAAGATATACATTTATATGAGGGGGGGGTTCCTCCATTTATGTTAAATAGTATAACACATGAAGAATGGATTAAAATAAAAAAAGAAACAACAAAATGGGACGATCATTATATAGATATCCCACCCGACACTATTAAAAATATATATAATGCTAAAGGATGTCAATATATTCAAATTAGTGATTATGGTTTATATCATTTAGGAGATGACATATGTAATTTCGGTGTACCCGAATTTATTATTCCTCAACAAATTCGTATTAGAACCAAGATACATAAAAAGATAAAAGCAGATGGATATTGTAATTTATCAGTTATGGCTGCTTGCCAACCGAAAAATATAAAGGGACATCACAAATCTCCATATTCACTAGATGATATAAGTAAATTACCTCCGAATCTAGTATATCAATTTTAATGGTTAATTATAACTATTTCACTTGATTTCTTTGATTTATTCATTCCATAGCTCCAATCTACATCTATAATAGAATAATCTTTATAAAGTAATCTAATATATTCACAATCATTATAAGTAATAATCCATTTATCATATTTTATAACATTATCATATAATTCTTTATGGTTGAAATTTTCGTGCATATCCCCATTATTACCATATAAACGCGATTTTTCTCCAAGATAATATGGTGGATCTAAAAATATAATTGATTTACTATTAACTGATTGTTCCATACAATCAGAGAAGTCTAAATTTTTTATACTAATTTCTTCCATATTTAAATTACTTATTCTAGTTATTGAAGATTCGGTGAATCTTCCCTTACTGGATTGTTCAGAAAATCCACCCGAAAGTGTCGCCCCACTAAAAGAGCAACGGTTAATTATGAAATAATAAACCGCCTGTTCGAGTTCATTCTCGGTTTCCATTATCATTTCTCTAATATTTCGAAATGTCTCCTTATCTATACCCTTTTTATAATATTCGGTTAATTTTGTAGTTAGTTCATTATTATTTGTCTTACATTGTTCCCAAAAATTAAATAATGGCGTAAATTTATCATTTACAATTAATTTCAAACCGTAATTATTCTGTAAGAAGAACTCGAACGAACCTCCACCAAAGAAGGGAGATACTATATTATCACATAACTCAATATTAAAATTTTTCTTAAATATTTCATCTAATACCTTACAAGCTCTTGTTTTGCCGCCCGGATATCTAAGAGGTGATTTATTATTCATATTATTATATTGAGTATTTTTATTATTTGAAATCAAATTTTTATTTTTAATTTCAATATCACCTTTTTCCACTAAATCTTGAAGTTTTTCTTGGACTAATTCATCAACTTTCTTTTCTACAATTTGTTCTATTTTATCCTTGATGTTATCACAAGGGTTTTTTCTCTGTAAATGTTTCATATAATGACCTTTTTGTTTGAATGTTTTTCCACATTTCTCGCAACTATAATTAACCATTTTAGTTATACTTAATAATAACATTTTATTTTTAAATCAAGCATATTAATATAAATTTGATAAAAAGTTTTTAAATAATAAATATAATGATAAAATGAATAAGATATATTCTGAATTAGTATCACGCGAAACGATTAAATTACTAAAATATAATCTTAAAATAAAAAAGTTCTCAAAAATTAAGGATTGTATTATAAATAATATTAATAAAGAGATAATACAATCACTTAAAACAACGAAAGGTGATACACAAAGTAAGGAAAGAATATCAATAAGTTTTATCAAAAAATGTTTAGACACCTTAAATTATTCTTATAAAGAGGCCGGGTCACAGCAATCAAAAGATTTCCGTAACATTAATAATATAGGACTAAATATCGAAGTTAAAAAAACTGATTCCCAAACAGTATATTTCAATGATACATTACCGAGTTTAGATATCTTTTATATTATTATTTTCACAGGCAAAGAATTCAAAACAAAAGAGAATATACCTCCCAAAATAATATTCATAAATGGTTATGAATTATGTAAGCCCGATTTATATCTTTTAATGGATTATAAAAAAGACATGGAATATATGAAAGATAAATGGGCAAGAAAAAAAATTAATAAAAATGCTAATAAATTTAAATATTTTAGTGTATATCCCAGACCAACATATAAAACCGATATTTCATATTTATTAAATAGTGATTATGCTTCTAATTTATAGTTGTTTAATAATCATTTCAATCAGTGGTGGTGGGACAGCATTTCCTATCTGTTTAATTTGTTTCCCTACATTCCCTGATAGTTTATAATCTTTGGGAAACCCTTGAATCTGTTTCAATTCTTCTGGTAGAATACTCCTTAAGAAATTCCCATTTTTATTTTTTAATGGAACAAAGAACCGTGGGCAGTGAGAATAGGAACAAATAATTGTATTAAGTGGTTTTCTAATATCGATAATTTCCCCACCAACATCCAATCTTTTACCGAAGTGTAATCTGTGAGGTCTTGCTTTATCTTTTCTAACATAATCTCTTTTTTTAGCTAATTGAACGAGATTGGGGTGAGGATTATTTTCTTCTTCTTCATTATCCATATCAGTCAAAATACACTCTGTCGGTATTTCATTTGGATCATTAAAATCAAAATCCAAATACTCGGGTTCAACTTTCAAAGCTCCAGTCATGTTAAACTCTATAATGTTTTTGAGATTTCCGCTTTTTGTATCCATTTCTTCAGGGAATTTAAATTCTTGATTTAGATCATTTCTAATACCGACTATAATTAATCTTTCTCTATTTTGGGGAACACCTATGTCTAATTTACTACACATATATACCCTGTAATGAATATCATAACCAATTTTATTAAATTCATCTTTGATAATATCAATATACAACTCATCATCTACATTTTTTCGGGATCGCAATCCTTTTACATTTTCACCAATAATATACTTGGGTTTAATTAATCGGGTTGATCTCAAAAATTCTCTAAATAATGTATTGCGGGGATCATCGGGTAATTTTTTCCCGGCGTGAGAAAATCCTTGACAAGGAAAACCTGCGAAAATAAGGTCAACTATATCTTTATATTCTGAAAATTCTTCATCTGTTGTTTTTGTAATATCACCGCACCCTATTAATTTAGTATCGGGAAAATTCAATTCGTGAGTTTCTTTCATTTCTTTTTCCCATTCTGAATAAGCTATAAGATCTAAACCGGCATTTACAATTCCAAGTGAATCGCCACCCATGCCGGAAAACAAACTGATAGCTTTCATACTTGCGTTATTATTTGCTTTAATTATAACTTTATTTATCAAATTTTTATTTTTAATTTCAATATCCCCATTCTCTGCCAACTCTTTTATTTTTTTATGGACTTCTTTTTCAATAATTGTATTTTTAATAATTTTACAAGGAGTTTTTCGTTGTAAATGTTTCGTAAAATGACCCTTTTGAGTAAATATTTTACCGCAATTCGTGCATGTATATTCTTTAACCATTTGGTTATACTACTATTAGATTTTAATTTTTAAATATTAATTAAATTTGATAAATAAATATAATTAGATTAATATTAAATCTGAACCAATAAATGGATAATATCTTTCCAAACCCTTCAGGACCTATCCAAGATATTTTC
>Ga0307488_10000356_pt1 | contig 36765 bp, 21 predicted proteins | sample SB02metaG_FD_202248 | JGI IMG/M metagenome (GOLD analysis project Ga0307488, IMG submission 202248) | Sea-ice brine microbial communities from Beaufort Sea near Barrow, Alaska, United States - SB 0.2 | ecosystem: Environmental > Aquatic > Marine > Coastal | place: USA: Alaska | collected... | reverse complement strand
GCACAAGCAGTTAGAACTGCTGTGTTTAATTGGATAAACAACTATACTGGTAATCAGATCCGTACTATACGTTGGTATAATAATGGCACAGAATTTTATCGAATGAATGTTCCGGTTTCAGGCGGCAGCGGCAGTACACAGGTTACTTGTACAGCTCAAGTTAATTTACAAGAAAATATGGGATATTATCTAGCAATTCGATGCCCGGGAACTGTCTGGTGGACAGTTACTTCAACCAATCAAAATAGTATTCCACAACCAACTTATCCAACTGCTACAGCTGATAAAGCGTATTTCCGTTCATGGACAGAGGCTAAATTTTATGTTGATAGCACTCAGGTTGGTACAACATTAGTAAATCCGAGGCAGTAATATGACAACTTATTCAGCTATTAAATCATTTAAAAAAGAATACTCAGAAAATTTACCAACTGAAGGAGTCCCTGTAGGAAGTACATCGACTATTGACGGCGAAATATATATTTGGGACGGAACAGAATGGGGGAAAATTGAAACAATTATTCCCGAGGTACCATAAGTGAGAAATTATTATGAGTAGATATTCATCTAAAAAATCATTAACAACAAACGAAATATTATCGTATCCTACTGATGTAGAGCTGCCGGCTGGAGCGGCAATTGGTACAATTGCTTTAGTAGAAGCTATAAATAGATTTTATATAAAATACGGAACTACTGAATGGCGACAGCTGGTAGAAAGTAGTGGGTATGCTGGACCTGTATTGTACTCATTAGCTAGGGGACCAATTGACGGTATTGTAAATGAAAACGGTGCTATGACTGTATATATTAATACAGTTAATATACCTAACAGTACAACTGTAAACTATACTTGGTCCGGAATCACCGCTGACGATATATATTCCGAACTGACTGGAACAGCAATTATACTAGAAAATGCTGCGACAGTAGTAACTGAATTAGTAGCAGATGGAACTACTGAAGGCGTAGAAACTGCAACCTTTACTCTTGCAGCAACCGACAGCGTAGGCAACAGTACAGTAATACCTAGTACAGGAATACCTAGTATAGCATTTACTATTGAAGATAATAGTTTAACTCCTGTAGACATACTAGGTGCCGTAGGACAAGCTGAATTTTCTACAGCAGGAACATTTAGCTGGACAGCTCCTATTGGAGTTACTTCAGTTTGTGTTGTTGCAGTTGGCGCAGGCGGCGCTGGAGCAATGACTAGAGGCGATATTAATGGTAACACGCGAACTGGTTATGGTGGTGGAGGTGGCGCTCTAGGATGGATGAATGACATTCCAGTTACTCCGGGACAAACATATACTGTAATAGTAGGCGCAGGCGGCACCGGAGCATCAAGTCCAACTCAATCAGGATCTCGTGCTGACGCAGGCGGTAGTGGCGGAACAAGTTCATTTTTTACTGGTGGAGCTACTAATTACGGAATAACTGCCAGAGGCGGCGCAGGCGGGTCCGGCAGTGGCAGCGGCGGCAGTGGTCCACCTCTATTTTCAAATCCTGACAACCTCCTTACTACTGGCGGAGGCGCCGCTACATTTGGTGGTGGTGGTGGCTATGATGCTGGCGGAGGCGCTGGCGCTGGTGGTTATACTTCATTAACTGGCGGCGCAGGCGGCGGAAATTCTGGAACAGCAGGGCAAGGTGGCGGCGGCGGTGGCGGCTCAGGTGACGACTACAGTTCGGGAAATAACGAAGGCGGATTTAGTCAGACTGGAGGGTACGGCGGCGGAGTTGGATTACAGGGACAAGGTGCAAGTGGCGGCGGTGGGCTATGGACGTACACTTCGGGACTGGGTGGCGCAGCAGGAGCAGGTGGAAACGGTAGTTGGTCTACCGGAATGACTGCCGCAGGGCGCGGAGCTCCTAGTAAAATGACAGCATATTTTAACGGCACAACAACCGGAATATCAGGCGGAACCGGCGGAGTAAGAATAATATGGGGCGAAGGAAGAGAATTTCCTAATACCTTAACTGCTGACCAAACCGAAGTTGTACCAGTACAAATAGGACAACAGTCATTTACTACTGTTGGAACTACTACTTGGACTGCACCGGCAGGAGTTACCAGTGTATCAGTAGTTGCGGTAGGTGGGGGCGGAGGTGGCGTAGGTCATTCTTACTATAGTAACTATGGGGGTACTGGCGGTGGCGGGGGTGCTTTAGTGTATGTTAATAATATAACAGTAATTCCCGGAAATAGCTATCGTGTTGATGTAGGAAATGGGGGGTCACTTGTAAACTATACCAGTACCGGGCTTGGTAGAGCAGCAAATCCAGGAGGCGCCTCTATCTTCTACGATAGTGAAAATACTATGATTTTATCAGCAGGCGGAGGTTCTGGTGGCCTAGTTACAACCAGAGGGTACAACACTTCTAATGGCAGTTGCACTATATATAAGACAGGTAATGGCGGGGCAGGAGGCTCGGCGAGTATCAATTATCCTTCGGGCGCTACAGGTGCTGCGTATGACGGGGGTACAAGTATAACAAATAACTATGTGATTCTTTCTGGTACTCAAGGAGGTACTGGTGGTACTGTTTGGTTTGGTACTACAGGAGGAGGATCAGGTACTTATACTTCAGCAGGGACCCCTGGAAAGGCCTTCAGGGCAGCGACAAATCGAGAACGGGGGGCGGGCGTGGCGATACCTAATTCTACTGGGGCGGAAGTATATGCTGGAGGCGGCGGTACTGGGGATACATTTGGAACGGGTTTGAATACTGGCCCATTAGGAAACGGAATGGCGGGGGCTGTACGTATTATTTGGCCGGGCGACCAACGACAGTTTCCTACTACACGAACAGCTGACGAATAAATACAATAGGAGACAAACACAACATGGCAGCAATTAACTTTCCAAATAGTCCAGCTGATGGGCAAGAATTCATAGCAGCAAATACACTGTATACCTATGTACAGACAAAAAATCTATGGAAAGCACGGTCGCTCAGTAGCGGCGCTGGCGGTAGCGGATCTTCGTCATTAGCAGGTTTAACAGACGTTAGTCTGTCAAGTATCGAAGCCGGCGATATGTTAGCATACAATGGAACATTCTTTGTAAACACAGCATTAAAATATAGACAAATAGCATATCCTTGCGCAGCAACATATGAAATTACAAATGTTGGTACTGATTATAAACTTTCTAATATTCCATCTAACCCGAACAATCCTGCAATTACAGCATTTGCAGGAACTACTATTAGATTTGATTTATCAGTTGCTAGTGATCCAGTAAGAATAAAAACAATTACCGATCTTGATTATAATGAAGGATTAATACATGTTGATAACCAAGGTAATGTATTAACTGGGGCTTTGGCACAAGGTAAGACTTCTGGAAGTTTATACTGGCAAGTTCCTCCTAGTGCAGCAGGAACATACAAATACCAAAGCGGAGTACGCACTGCCATGTTTGGAGTTATTAAAGTTAAAGGTGCCGGTAATGAACCAGCTACACTGGTTACTACAGTTGGAACAACACTAGCATTAGATTTAGCTCAATCAAATGTATTTGTAATTAGCTTAGTTAGTAATATTTCAACTGTTCAACTTAATAATGTATCAGCTGCTGGAAGCACAGTTACTCTTATAATAAACAATGCAGCTAATTTTGATGTTAGTTGGCCAAATTCAATATTGTGGGCACAAGGATCGGCACCGGTACTCACAACTAGCGGAACAGATATTTTATCACTAGTAAGTATTAATGGCGGCGCAGGCTGGTATGGATTTGTATCAGGGCAAAATTTTGGATAATGTAAATGTCTGATATTGGAATAGTAGCAATTCTTGCAGCTAGTAGTAGCTCAACTAATATAGAATTTGAAACTTCTGTAAGCGATATTGTCTGTCCGTTTAACGCAACAGTGCAATACGGGGTCCTATCCAGCAAAAAAAATGTAACGTTTAGTATAGTACAAGATAATGGAGGTAGTATTATCAACATACCTGCTATATCTTTTCAAGATTACGGCCCAACTGGAACTGGAGATTACTTAACAATTATCAATATCGAAGCTGACACTGATTATATTACAACTTATTATAAAATAACAGCAAGTCTATCGGCAGATATTATTGCATATAGTAATAGATTTAGAATTTTACCTGCATTGCCGTTCGGAGTAACACAAACAAAAACAGTTACTATCAATACTCCTAGTGCAGTAACATCAGTGTATGATAATGCTGCACAGAATTTTGAAATTCCTATAATTAAAACATTTGAAATTGCAGGTCTTTCTGCCCAAGGACAAGTTGCATACACTACACCAGGCATATATAATTGGACTGTTCCGTTGGGTGTTTCACAAATTAGCATGGCAGGAATTGGCGGCGGCGGTGCCGGCGGCGGCTCCTACGGAACACAATTTGGATTTTGGGGCAAGGGCGGAGCTGGCGGCGCAACAGCATGGTCAACTGCAATTGTTACACCAGGTGATAGCATAAAAATAGAAGTGGGCGCAGGCGGCCAAGGCGCAACTGGACTTGTAACCGGTGGCACAGGCGGAACTACCTATGTTTGTCATGTAGGAAATAATTGTGCATTTCTATCAGCAGGCGGCGGTGGCGGGGCCAGCAGCGGCGACCTTACTTCGTACAGTAACTTATCAACTGGCGGCGTATATAGCGTAGACGGCAATAATATTGCTACTGGTGGAGGTAACGGCGGAGCAGGCGGCGGCATTGTACGGGTTACCGAATCTAACGGTAACATTGGCTCCGGTTACCCTGGTGGTGGTGGTGGCGCAGGCGGATACACGGGGAACGGCGGAGCTGCTGGTCCTAGGTCAACACTTGACGCCGGTAATATTGTTATTGAAAATTACGGACAAGCAGGTGTAGGTGGCGCAGGGGGCGGCGGATATCGTCAATGCGGTGGCGGCACTGGACTATGGCAAATAGGACAAAATGGCACCGGTGGAACAGACGCTAACGGTGAAAGGGGATCTAATGGATCAGTAGGGGGAACAGCATATTATCCATATGGTGTTTATTTTACAAATACAAGTGGATTCTTTGGTCAAGGCGCAGCAGGAAGAAAATGGCCCGGAGATGCAGTAGATACTTGTATCCCTGGTAACTCCGGCAGTAATGGAGCAGTAAGAATAGTTTGGGGAGGCTCAAGAAGCTACAGTAATGATCCTGTACTTGCTACTAATAATGACGATATACAATTAGTCAATCAAGACGAAGTACTAAACTTTACTAAAGATACTCCTATTATAAAATATAGACTTCTTGGTACAGTGCCTCAAACAGTTGATAGTACAGCAATAGGCCAAGAACGTGCTGTACAATTCCAACCAAACGAAGGTGAAATTCCGATTATTATTCCAGTAGTCGACGATCCTGAAGGGACTGACATAGGCAGTAACACTGGAAATTTTAGCTTTTTATTGAGTGCAGTTACTGATTCTTATACCGTACAAACTAATAGTATAAATTTAGCAATATTAAGCAATCCAAATCCGCCAATTAAAGAAATTGGATTTACAGTTGAAACTGCTGAAATAGATGAAGGTAATAATGTTTCTTTAACAATACGACGCATCTCTACAAGAAATGCATTATCTGATCTAACAAGAAGCGTTAACGTATCTTGGACCATATATGCAGCAGACGGAATTTCTACTCCTGACACTAGGTGGAACAGTGCTAGCGGTACTACTACTATACCAACTGGATCTGATAGTGCTACTGTGTTATTAAGTATGTCTGCAACTAATATTGATGCAGCTTCAATTAATAATATAATAAAGATTACTAATGTTGAAGATAGTAGATACCAAATAACAAACCAATGTACTATTACTATTAATAACGTTTATCGTTTAATTAGTATTGAATCAGCTGTAGAAGCCGTCGAAGGTGAAAATGCAGTAATACCTGTTACTCGCGTATATAGAAAAAACAGTATTAATATTGCTCCTACAGAGACTGTAAATTTTTATTGGGGATTTACTACTAACACTTCCGATACTAGAATTACTTCAACCTCTGGAGTTTTACAAGTACCAGTCGGCGAATTAACAACTAACATTGTTATTCCTATCAATTCTCAAATTGGATTACAGCAACCGACTTTTAACACAATAAGATTGCTTAGTGCAGAAATATATCCTATCGATCCTAATAATCAAAATTGTGTATTACGAGTAAACGATAGCATTACAGAAATTAAACAACTAAGCATTGTTACTGCTAATGTCGAAATTGATGAAGGATTAACGTTTACTGTTATTGTCAGTCGACTTAGGACAGTTGACGGAATAAGTGCGCTAAGTGATACTCCGTCCTTTGCATGGTCGTTAACTAACAGTGATAGTAGATTTTCAATTACTAGTGGTATTACAAATTTTGCTGCCGAAGAAGACACTGCTTTAATTGTTATTCCTACAAATAATAATGCAACTTACATAGGTGACAAAACTGCTACACTTACAATTTATAACCCATCGGACCTTTATACAATACCTGGAAATAATTCAATAACTCTAACTATACTTGAAAATGATGTAGCACCGTCTATCGACGTATCACTAAGTAATCAAGTAATCCGAGGCGGCCAATCAATTAGTGCATCTATTAATACACAAAATGTTATATCAGGATCTGTTTATAGATATTTAATTAATAATATCTCAACTACAAATTTTGATTTTAGTGAATATACAAACGAATACAATTTTGATATTATTAATAATGCATCGATATCATACACATTTAACGGCGGCGGATTAACTAATTTTGATAATCCTAACATTGTATTGCAGCGCGGAAAAACATATAATTTTAATATATCTGCAACTGGCCATCCGTTTTACATTAAAACTAGCAGGGTAACTGGAGCAAGTCAACAATATGCTTCAGGAATAACCAATAACGGAACAGCGTCAGGAACTATAAATTTTGTTGTTCCTCAAGATGCTCCTAATACGTTATACTATATTTGCGGAATACATTTAGGAATGAGCGGCATTATAACTATTATTAATTCCTCTGTTGTATCTGATCCGTTTTATATAACAGAAAATGTTGGAAATTTTAATATACAAACAGTTGCAGACGTAGAAACATCTGACGAAACATTTAGTATATCTGTTTTAGATAATAATGATTTTGTAATTTATACAAGTCCTACCATTACAATTAAACCCTCTGTTGAATTTTCACTATCAACTCTTACAATAAATGAAGGTGAAACAATAAATGCAATTATATATTCTTCATCTCCAGTAATACACTCTTATACATTATCCGGAACTAATATTACTGCAAATGATTTTACTACAAATATTACAGGAACATTTGCACCAAGTGTAAACGGAAGTGCCTATGCGTATACGTTACCGATAACACTAGCTGAGGATGTAGTTTCAGAGGGCGTTGAAACATTTGTTATTACTGTAACTGATCCGTATGATAATAGTTTTACTTCACCTTCAATTACTATTAACGATACTAGTGAAACGGCTGCAACTGGCGCACAAACATTTATATCTTCTGAATCTTGGGTTGTTCCGTCTGGTGTTACTTCTATGAGTGCATTTTTAGTAGGAGGCGGCGGCGGTGGTGCAGGCCATTTAGAATCTCAACAAAGCGGCATAACAAATACTGGCTCTGGCGGCGGCGGTGCCGGTGGCAGCACATTATGGGCAGAAACAATTCCTGTAACGCCAGGTGAGCTGATTAATATTATTATTGGAAACGGCGGCAGTTCTGGAACATCTCTTGGTGCTAGCGGCGGCAACGGCGGAACTACATCAATAAGAAGAGGTTCTACACCAATATTAGAAGTGGCTGGCGGAGGTGGCGGCAAACAAACATGGGCAACGTTTGACCCTATTCAATCAAGTACCGGCGGAGTAACAGAAAACGGTGGCGCTCCAAGTATATCATATACTGTAAATGCCAGTATTTCTTCTGCAGGAACTTTTGCGTTTAGCTCAGGCGGCGCAGGCGGATCAACCGACGGCCAACGTGGCGGCGGTGGCGGTGGCGCAGGCGGATACACAGGGAACGGCGGCAGCGGAGCAGGACGAACAACACAAGAGCCCGGATCAGGCTCAGGAGGTGGTGGCGGCGGAGCTCATGAATCTACTAACTTCTATTTTGTTGGTGCAGAAGGCGGCGTATATGATCCAACCACCGGTGGAGGCGGAGGCGGAGTTGGATTAACAGGAATTGGCTTGAGTGGCGAAGCAGGAACACAGGGTGCATCAGTATCTTACACAATTGATAAAAACGGCAAAGGCGGGTCATTAGGTACAAACGGCGCCGGCGGAGGCGGTTTATATGGTGGCGGCGGTGGCGGGAGTTCGGGAGGCAACAGTAATACTATTCCCGGAGACAGTGGAGCAGCCGGTGCTAAGGGTGCTGTTAGATTAGTATGGGGTGCAGGTTATGCTTATCCAAATAATGCAGTATGATAAATACATAGTAGGAGAATATGATGTCTAATTTTTATGTTGGTAATGATGCAGGAATGCTTGCTGATTCGCTCGGAGGAGCACGATACTTTTATGGAATGCGTAGAGATCCAGACGGATATTTGTATTTTGCAAAAGTTGACCAATTAGACGTTGCCGACGGTATTCAAATTAACAATGTGGGCGACGAACCTAGTCAAGATTATCCAGGATTTAGTCCAGGACAAGACTTTTTTGAAGGCAGAGATACCTACCATAATTTAGTTTATCGAAATCTAAACTATGAACAGTTTAGATGGGATGACAGAAACATCTATTATTACATTAATGACGACGGCGAATTTGTTGTTAGAATTAATCAAAGTTACACTTACTCAGACGACATATAATTAGGAATTACAATGGCAGAGTTTAATATATCAAGATTTAAGTATGTTTGGAGAGGTCCGTGGTCTAGCGGAATAGCTTTTGCTCAAGACGACATTGCAGCCGTTGGCGGTAAAATATACGTTTGTTTAATTGGTCACATAGCATCACTTGCTACGTTTGATGACGACTTATATGCATTAGATCAATTTGGAAATCCTGAACCTCGTTGGGTATTAATGGCAGAAGGTCAGCGTTGGAGAGGAAACTGGGCTACTAGCACTAAGTATGAAACTAGTGAAATTGTAAAATATGGTGCGACTCTTTATATTTGTAATGCAGGGCATACTAGTGCAATACTAAGTACAACCGGCTTAACGGCAGATATTGAAAAATGGACATTTATTGCTAGAACATTTGATTTTAGATCAAATTGGGTTAATGGTAGAAAATATTATATTGGCGATATTGCAAAATATAACGGGCAAACGTATCTTGCAACTGCAGAACATACTTCTACTACAGTGTCGTTGGGCTTAGAAGCAGATATTGCTAACTGGGTACTAATTAACAGAAGTGACAACTGGAGAGATAATTGGAATATTAGTACACGATATATCCAAAACGATTTAGTAACACATGGTTCTACAACTTATAGATGTATAATCGGACACACTAGTAACAGCTCTATTAGTTTAGGGCTTCCGGCTGATAGCTCAAATTGGGAAGTGGTAATTACCGGTGTGAGATATAGAGGAAATTGGGAAGCTAACGTTCAATATTACCCAAATGATATTATAACCCGTAGTTCAAGTTTATTAAAAACTAATTTATTAACTAACTCGTCTGCATATAGAGCTAGTGACTGGGAGTTATATATTCCGGGAACAGGTTACGAACAAATATGGACAGCTATCTCTACGTATACTGTTGGAGATATGGTGCTATACGGCGGCTACGTATACCGGTCAATTGCACTAATTAATCAAGGAAATATTCCTTTAGCCGGCGGCGGCAATTGGGCACTAGTATCAACTAGTTATAATTACCAAAACGCCTGGGAAACTAACACACTATATAAAACCGGTGATGTAGTTAGAGAAGGCGGCAATTTATATGTAGCAGTTCAGGATACTGGAAGCTATCCTGAAGAAATTACACGAATTGTTAATTATACTGTTACAGTTGGTATCACAGGTACAGGTCTAAAGTTTCTTATTAATAATATAGGAACACCAAATTTATATCTAGTATCAGGTTCTACTTACATATTTGACCAAACTGATGAAACAAATAATGTAAATCCTATGTACTTTAGTACTGTAATAGATGGACATTTTGGCTCTGGTTATAATTTTTTAACTAATGGTATTGTTTACGAACTTGATAGCATTCCGGTCACTCCAGAAAATTATATTGCAGGTTTTGGTAGTGCTACCAGCAGAAAAATTATTATAATAGCTGATACAGAGCAAGGAATATTTTATCCAGTATCTGGTGTAAATGCCGGGTTTTATAATTTCAACGAAGTAAAAATAACAGCAGGTAGCGTAAGCTGGAATGCAATTGTTACTGGAAAGTCGTGGAAAAGAAACTGGAATATAGATACGTATTATGCATTAGGCGATGTTGTAACATATGCCGGAAGTATGTATTATTGTACAATTCCGCACACTCCGGCCCTTATTCCAGTTGACCCTGGACAAATACCTAAGTTAAATATTGGAACTTACTGGGAATTATTAATACAAGGAAGTCCGACAAACGTTCTAGTTGATGTTGGCGACTTGAAAACTAGAGTCGACAGCGCCGATTTTTATCTTAATATAGGCTCTCCTGGACAAATTGCACAGGTTTCGGAGGCTGGACTAGTAAGTTGGGAAGATTTTCAAGTTGTACCAAAAACTTGGTTTGTCACTCCGCGCGGCAATGATATTACAGGACTAGGAACCGAAGGTGCACCGTTTTCTAGTGTTAAAAGAGCTTGTGAATATATACAAGAAGACTTAGACGCAAGAGCACCTGCAACGCTATTTGTAAAAACAGGAGTTTACAAAGAAGTATTGCCGATTGTAGTGCCTCGTGGCGTTGCAGTAGTCGGTGACGAACTGAGAAGTACAGTTATTAAGCCAGAAGTTGGATACGAAACATCTAATATGTTTTATATGAACAATGCATCTGGCTTAAGAAATATGACACTACAGGGATTATCAGGGACACTTGGCGAACAAAATGAATACTTTACTAGCAGGCCAACTGCTGGTGCTTATGTAAGTTTGAATCCCGGCGAAAGTAAGGATGATTTAACTGCTTGGATTGATAGTAAATCACCATATGTGCAAAACGTATCAACATTTGGCACAGGCTGCATCGGAATGAAGGTAGACGGAGAATTGCATAACGGTGGTTACAAGTCGATAGTTGCTAATGACTTTACACAGATTCTAAGTGACGGAATTGGGTACTGGGCAAATGCAGACGGTAGATCAGAGCTAGTGTCTGTGTTTACATACTATTGTCATATAGGTTATCTTGCAACAGCTGGCGGTAAAATTCGTGCTACTAACGGAAACAATAGTTACGGTGATTTTGGATCAGTTGCTGAAGGAGTTAACGCTTCAGAATCAGCAATTACTGCTATAATTGATAACAGAACTCAGCCTGCACAAGTATCTGAAGTTTATGCTAACCAAGATGGCGAGATTGTAGCTGTATCGTATTCACATGCAGGCCAAGAATATACATCTGCAAACTATAACATAGTCGGTAGTGGAACCGGTGCTAGTTTAATTAGTGATAATACTAGACAGGGCGCAGTGTCCGAAATTCGAATTAAAGAAGGTGAAGATTCAGGATCAATAGGTGGATTTAATTTTAGAAGAATTGAAAATAACGCACAACTTGGATCACCTAGTAGTATTACATTAGCAAGTTCAGACCAAACTGATAATACCTCGTATATAGGTATGAATATATTCATTAAAGCAGGAGTTGGTACAGGACAATGGGGACAAATCAGTTCATATGATATTGTAACAAAAGTAGCATCAGTACAGAACATGTATGGCCAAACTGGCTGGAATACAATAATAGCAGGAAACCCTATAGCATCATTGCTTGACGGCACTACTCGATATGTTATTGAACCGAGATTTACTGTGTCTGCACCGACCTACCAAGCAGAAATTCAAACAACTGGTAGTTTTAAAACTTTAGGAAGTGCAGCATCTAATGGGTCTACTAGTATTGTGTGTACTACTAGTTCTAATGTTGTTGCGTATTCTACAAACGGCTCTACCTGGATTAACGCAACGCTACCCGGAATCTCTGACTGGATTGGCGCAGTCTGGACAGGTAATAAATTTATTACTATTAGTAGCTTAGGACTAAGTGCGCAATCAGTTGACGGAATTAACTGGTCTAGCGCTAGTATTCCTACTCAAAACTTTACAGATATTAAGACATTTAACGGCACAGTGGTAATTAGTGCCACTGGAACACAAAATGTAATAATATCAACCGATCAGGGTACTACTTGGAGTGAAGTTGATACAGGGAAGTCAGGAGGATTTAACTTTGTTGCATACGATACTGGTCGTTGGGTAGTATTAGACACTGCCGGAGTAGCGTACGAATCAACAGACAACGGGTCAAATTGGACTGAATTAACATCAAACTTATTAGCAGGATTATCAACATACGAAATAACAGACTTCGATGCAGGTAATAGAGCATTTATTGCATGTGCAAAAGATACATTAGGCATTTCACCCAGCAAACCCATTGTTTCAAGAAGTGCAGCAAACAAAGACCTAGACTTCCGCGAAGGTGTAAACTTTAGAGCATCACAGATTGATCCAAACGCAATAAGTGTCGGCAATTGGAAAATATCTGCAAACGGTAGTTTATTTGTTGTAGTTGCAAATAATGGCTTAGTAAATGTTAGCCAAGATGCAATTAACTGGTTTGCAACCGCCCCAATTGGTGGCCAGGTTGTTGGTAAAGTAGAATATATTAAATATAATAACGGTGGCACAACATACGAAGGATGGATATTATGTAATTCTACCAGTAGTGCTGAATTACAACTATTAAAATATGGAGCAACTTGTTTAGCAAGACCTAACATTGTTTCTAGAAAAGTTAATGCGTTTTATATTACAGATCCTGGCAGTGGTTATATAACTGCTCCTACAGGAGTATTATACGACAGTGAGTCAACAACTGATGCAACGTACGAGTTTAGATTAGCTAACGGAGTACTGGCACAGCCAAATTTATATAACACTGGCACATTGTATTTTAGACAAAATGCAACAGTAGAAGGCGACGGGTTTGCTGATATATTTCCAGTAGCCGGAATTATTAGAATTAAAGAATTGTTAAGAATTCCAGGGCCAGGTGACTCTCTTATTATTAGTGGAAATAATAATCAATATTATGTACAAAAAATAACTGAAGTTTTAGGAACAGAGCCTTCGCTAACAGCAACCTTACAGATTACTCCTATTTTAGACGTAAACGAATCGCCTATACACAACACAAATATTGAAATTAGACAAAATTTTAGTCAGATTCGATTAACAGGTCACGATTTCTTAGATGTAGGATCAGGCGATTTTACTGACACTGCATATCCTTTAAGATATACAGAAGGATTTACAAGCGAAAATGTTGCTAGACAGGAACGAGAAACTGTAGGCGCAGGCGGCGGACGAGTATTCTACACCAGTACTGACCAAGATGGTAACTTCCGAGTTGGCGAACTATTTAAGGTTGAACAAAGTACTGGTGTAGTTACTATTAGTGCAAGCCAATTTGACTTATCGGGATTAGATGAATTAAGAATTGGTGGAATTATACTAGGCGGAACAAACGCTGTTATTAGAGAGTTTTCAACAGACAAAACGTTTCTTGCAAACAGTGATAACATAATTCCGACACAACGAGCTATTGGAGCATATATAACTAGTCGAGTTTCAGGCGGCGGCTCAAATGTTAATGCAAACGCATTGTTGACTAGCCAATTAATTATTGACAGCAACGGCATTAACATGAATGACAATGCAACAATAGACGGACTGGCGTTCGATGCACCAGTCTACTTAACGAGTTATTCAGGACTTTGGATTATGTCGCAATTATTTACTGCGCCATAACCCGGAAGATTGGATAAATAATATTAATATTGCCTAATAGGGGAGAGTGAACCGAATGGCTGAGTTTAAACTTGGTAGAATTAGATTTATTTGGAAAGGTGTCTGGACAACCGGAACCGCATATGTACGAGACGATATTGTCCAGTACGGTGGTAAAACCTTTATCTGTACTTTTGCACACACTGCCAGTGCAAACCTAGAAGCAGACTTAAATAACATACAACCGAAATGGGACCAGTTCGGTGACGGCCTTACATGGGAAGGCGATTGGCAAGTAGCAAATTATTACAAAGTTAACGACATTGTAAGAAACGGTGGTTTCTTATATATTTGTAATCAAGGACATACGTCAAACGCAGATATTTTATTAGGGCTTGAGGCGGATCAAAGTAAGTGGGATCTGTTTGCTGAAGGTATTAGTTATGCAGGTGCATGGTCAACTAATACAAAATATAAAATTAACGATATTGCAAAGTACGGAGCATCTACTTATATTTGCGCAATAGCACATGATAGTGCCGCAACTGTTGACGAAGGTCTCGAAGTAGATTTAATTAACTGGGCTTTATTCAGTCAAGGAATTGACTGGAAAGGCGAGTGGACAAACACGACTAGATACAAGCCTTACGATGTTGTTACTTATTTTGGAAAAATATTTATAGCAAATCAAGGACATACATCAGTAGCAACAGATGCCTTGGGTCAAGAAGCTGATATCACAAAGTGGGATACTTTTTACAGCGGTATTAATTATAGACAAGACTGGCAAGAAACAACTCGATATACGAACAATGATATTGTTAAAAATGGTCCCGGTCTTTGGATATGTGTTACACCGCACGAATCAACAGCGTTATTTCAATCAGATCAAACTAACTGGCAAGTATTTTTACCAGGATTAGAGTTTGAAGATAGTTGGAGTAACTCAACTGTTTATCAACCTGGCGATATTGTAACATACGGTGGATTCACATATGTTGCAAAAACAAACCACTCAGGCGCAACACCATCAACGTCAGCTGCTAACTGGGGACTATTTATTACCGGTTTCAATCTAATTGGCGATTGGGACAATGTTACTAACTACCGTGTTGGCGACGTAGTAAGATTAAATGGATACACGTATCTATGTACACAAGACCATTTAGATCAAACTCCGCCATCACTAACATACTGGAATAAACTAAACGAAGGTTTTAATTGGACTGGCACATGGGTAGATGCAACTAGTTATGTACTAGGTGATATGATTACGTTTGCTGATAACTCTTATATTTGTGTAGATGCACATACATCAGACAACGCAAGTAACAGACCGGATCTAGATTTAACAGGCGCTTACTGGAACATAGTTAGTGGTACTGCTGAAGAAAACACACTTACAACAGACGGCGACTTGCTTTATTATTCAGGAGCAGGTCCTGCTAGATTAGGCATAGGCACAACAGGTCAAGTGCTGTCAGTTAATCCTTCAGGAACTGCTCCAAATTGGGTAGATTTTGGATTAGTAGATAATGTATACTATGTTGCACCTAACGGACTAGATGATATCAATTACGGTAAAACTTTAGATAGACCTTGGACAACTGTAAAATATGCTTGTGATACTATGTTAAATGCTACTAGAAATTTTAATTCAAAATATTTACTAGATCAAAACGTTAACTTTATTGCAGCAGAAGTAGTTGAATGGATTGACTACCAAGTTGCAAATGCAATTGCACCATTTACTAATACTTTTACATACGATCAAGCAAAATGCGAACGCGATAGCGGAATTATACTTGACGCAGCAGGTTACGATATTGTATTAGGTACAAATTATAATTCAGTAACTACTGGACTAGCATATCAACGAGCAAATAGCGCATACTTACAAAGCAATCAAAAGTCGGCAACTATTGCAGCAGTAGCATACTTAAAAGATGGTGCTAGCACATTAGCAGCTAATGCAGGTGGCGACAGCACATCGTCACAGCGTTTAAATACGTACTTCGATGAAATTATTGATATTATTGCCAATGGTACTGTAAGTACAGACACGGCAGCAAATGCATTATCATTTCCAACACCGGGTGTACTTCCAACTACTGATGCATTGCCAGCGGCAGATAGATTACAAGCTAATAGAAATTTCATAGCAGCAGAAGTTGTTGCGTATGTAAATAATAATACGCCGCCGGCTGGGTACAATCAAGCTAAATGTTTAAGAGATGCAAAATACATTGTTGATGCATTAACATATGATATTCTTTATGGTGGAAATAGTGCAACTATTGTAAATGCAGAAGCATATTATGTAGGTGCAGTAGCTCAATTACCAGCAGGACAACAATCAGCAACTGTTGCTGCATATGCACACATATCTAACGTAATTTCTAATATAGTATTAGGAATAACAGTTACTCCTACAGCAGGAAATTTAGAATCGCTTGATTTAACAGGAGCAAATGCAACTTCAACAGAAGCAACTACATTAGATGCTTTAATACAAATTATTGAAGACGTAATTACAGCCGGCAATACTGCTAGTTTGCCAGCAGTAGTTAATCCAGTTGTAACATGGGGATCAGCAGCAAACCAAAATGCAAAATCTGGCATAGATGCTGGCAAGACAACCTTAATTGCAAATACTATTACTTACATTGATACTAACTATTTGAGCTTTAATTACAATAAAGTAACATGTCTAAGAGACATGAAGAAAATTGTAAAAGCAGTTGGTTATGATTTATCACATGGCGGAAATGTTGAAAGTAGAAAATCAGCGCAGTCGTACTTTACACCAGCCGGAGCAAGTTATATTACCGGTCAAGAAGAAGAAACCGCAGCAGCAATTATATATAGTTTAGAAGTAGTCGATGCTGTGTTATCAAATCTAGCGCCAGCAGTAAACTATCAAACACAAAATAGTGTAGCTGTTCCAGTATCACAAGTTATTGACGGGGCATATACTGAAGAAGCAGGATCGTTTGCTACATATAGTGCATTAACAAGTTTAATTACTAGTGCTATAACTGCTGGTAATGCAGCAGCAATTCCTGCAGAACAAGTTGTTAATAATACGCTTTTTGTTAAAACAGGTGAGTATGTAGAAATATTACCTATTGTTGTTCCGGCAAATACTGCAATTGTAGGCGACGAGCTAAGATCTACTAGAATTGTTGCTGGTCCAGGATATAATCTTACAGACGATATGTTTAGAGTTCGTAACGGATGCGGATTAAGAAACATGACATTTTCTGGAATGCAAGGATCACTAGGAACTCCAAATGCATACGGTACCCAGCGCCCAACTGGTGGAGCATATGTTTCATTAGATCCGGGCGAAGATAGTACTGATAGATTAGCTTGGATCTCTAGTAGATCACCGTACATACAAAACTGTAGTTCGTTTGGATCTGGATGTATCGGCTTAAAAGTAGACGGCGGCTTACACGACGGCGGAAACGACTCAATTGTTGCAAACGACTTTACGCAAATTTTAAGTGACGGAATCGGTTACTGGGTTACAAACTTAGGACGTTCTGAGCTTGTATCTGTGTTTACATACTATTGTCATGTTGGGTACTTGTCAGAAAACGGTGGAAAAATCCGTGCTACTAATGGTAACAATTCTTATGGTAAGTTTGGCTCTGTTGCTGAAGGCATCGACGTAACTGAAGTACCAAATCTTGGTACAGTGAACAACTATTATTCAGATGCAATTATATCAAACACTGTAACAGACGGCGACAGATTACTAGTATTAGAATATGCCAATGCTGGTGTAAATTACACTACTGCGTCTTTTGATTTTGTTGGCGAAGGAGTTGGAGCAGAAATTAATACACCAACAATTAGAAATAATGCTGTATTTGAAGTTAGACTTTTAAACACAGCCGGTAATTACGGCGGTGATGGATATAGTACTGCATTAAATAATGCACAAAATGGATCTCCAACTCAACTTACTATTAGTGCTACTGACACTGCTAATAGTCCAGACTATGTAGGTATGGCAGTCTTTATTGAAAGTGGCCTAGGAGTTGGTCAGTATGCTTATATTGACACATTTAATGCTGGAACAAAAGTTGCTACTGTAAAGAAAATGAGCGACGATACAGCAGGATGGGACCATTATGTACCAGGAACTGCAATTGAAGTATCGTTAGATCAGACTTCACAATATCGAATAGAGCCTAGATTAATATTTGCAAATCCAGTAAGTGGTATAACTGCAACAGGCCGTGCAAGAGTTGCAACTGAAAAGATATACAGCATAAGTATTATTGAACCTGGAAGTGGGTATGATCCGTTTATTCCGCCAACAGTAACTATTGTTGATCCAACAAACACAATCAATGCACCATTAGAAGTTAGAGTTGGAAGCGGAGTTCTTGGACAGCCTACTTGGACTGATAGAGGAACTGGATACGAAACTGCTGCTACGTATATTGAATCAGGTGACGGCTACGCAGATATCAAACAAAATGGAAAATATCTGTTTGCAGCCGGATTAACACGTACACCGTTACCGGGAAGCAATTTACAAATAGCAGGCGATGCTACAATATACAAACTAGTACAAGTTTTTGAGTTACAAGGCGTTGGGCCATTTACAGCTAGACTTCAAGTAAGTCCAGAAATTCCAGTTGATTCTGAGCCAACTCATGACGCTCAAGTAACAATGAGAATTCGTTATTCTCAAGTACGATTAACAGGTCACGATTATCTAGATATTGGTACCGGAAATTTTGGAGATACTAACTATCCAGGACTGCCATTTAATTCTCCTAATCAGCTAAATGAAGCTGTAGAAAATGGTGGCGGCAGAGTGTTTTATACTAGTACTGACCAAGATGGTAACTTCCGAATTGGTGAATTGTTTACAGTTGAGCAAGCAACTGGTACAGCTACACTAAATGCTGATAATTTTAGTGTTAGCGGATTGCAGGAACTACAGCTAGGGTCGGTAAGTTTAGGCGGCACTAGTGCAACAATTAGAGAGTTTAGTACAGACGGGACATTTGCCGCTGACAGTGATAATATTGTTCCGACACAACGAGCTATTAGAACATACATTAATGCTCAGATAGGTGGTGGCTCGGCAACGCTGAACGTAAATACTTTAGTTGCTGGTAACATCAGCATCAATGGTAACACTATAACAACAACAGACGGAAGTGCAATTATAATAGGTGCAACTGCTGATTTCACAAAAGGTGTATCAGGGTCGCCGTTAGCATTGCAGTACTTTTTAAATGCGTAATAAAGGAAAATAAATATGGCATCGGGAAGATTAGGAGCAGAAGATTTAACTGCTGCAACAAACACAACACTGTATACGGTCCCAGCGGAAACCTTTACAATTGCCAGCGTGTCGTTTTGCAATAGAGGTAACCAAGCATTGACTGTGAGATTAGCAGTAGCAGATCTTGCTACTCCTACTAACGCAGAGTATATAGAATATGATACAGAAATACCTCCAAAAGGAGTTTTGGAGAGAACGGGTATTGCGCTAGGCGCAGCTCAAAAATTAGTTGTAAGATCAAGTGCAGCTAATTGTAGTGCAGTCGGATTTGGTGTAGAGACACCATTGCCTGCGTCTTGATAAATACATTGTAGTAAGGAATAACAAATGGCAAGATATATTACAACAACAGGATCTGCAAGTACTACAGTACGTGCTATCAGCGCGAGCACAACTGCCGTAGCTAACGAAAGATTACTAGTTGATACTTCGGGCGGTACCGTAACAATAACATTACCGTCTACAGCAAACACTCTTCTTAATGACACGATACAAATTATCGATGTTGCTGGCAATTTTGGCTCAGCAGCATGTGTTGTAGGACGAAACGGTCATAACATACACGGCTTAGCTGAAGATCTTTCACTAGATTTAGGTAATAGTGCAGCGGTACTAGTATATAGTGGCGTAACGTACGGCTGGGTATTAGCAGGATCGTAAATTAAGGATTTATAATGGCAAGTCTAAGCGGATTAAAAGCAGATCTAACTCCAGTATACAATACGGGTCTAAAAACGTTTTATGTACAAAACGAGGCACTGAGTGTAACAAACGGCGGAAAGTTATGCACGTGGACAGTTCCGGATGGTATAAAAAATGTTACATTTGAATTGTGGGGCGGCGGAGGTGCAGGCGCTGGCGGCAGATGTTGCCAAGCTAGTGCATTTAGTGCTTCGGGCGGAATGTACGTAACTAGAACAATCGCAACTGAAGCAGGGTGTACATACGTTTTGTGTGCCGGCGGCAGTAATACATGCTCGGCAGCATGCTTAGGATGTCAAGGATGCTCGACATATGTAACTGGATCTGGAATAGCAGCTACTTGCGCAGTAGGTGGTGCCGGCGGAGATAATCATTGCTTCTACCATTATGGATGTACTTGTTGTAGAGGTTGCGCTGTATGGACTGGCGGTTCGGGCGATTATTGCCAACCTGCTATACGAAATATTACATATACATCAAGCGGTTGCCTAGCAGCTAGAAAAGATATTATGGGCGGCTCCTTTGAACAAGGTACAATGAATATTGGTAGAACATATTGTCTGAACACAATATATTGCGACGCATGTTGCATAGGCTACGCTAGTTTTCCTAGCGGTGGCGGCATGAATTCCATGACTGGTAGTGGAGTATGTAGATGCGGAACCCCTGGCATGGGCGGAATGATTAAAGTAAGTTACGGTTAAGGAAACATAAAAATGGCAACTAACACAATAATAACTAAAGAGTTTACATATGCATCACCGGATGCACAGTACGCACAGAATAGTAATTTAAATTTGACCGGTACTTATAACGGTCCTTCTAAATGGTATGTTTTTATAAATGAAACAAATCATTTAGAATATAGAGCAATGAAAATGACAGAAGAAGACAACGGTGCAGATCTTGCTGCACCAGAAGGACTTGTAAAAGTAATAGTAGACGCAGAAACTGATCCAGCTATTGCATCAATGATAGATCCATCTGCGTTTACACTAAGTACATCGCACTCTGAAGTTAGCGAAACAATCGTGCTAGCTGATGCTGATTCTACAGAAGTAACATACAGCTATATATGGCCATTGCCAATTGTTGACATTGTAGATGCAGAATCTATTGTTTATAATATAGACACATCTACATGGTCATACGAGTTTAGAACTTCTCAACAGACTTGGGATACTATAATAGAAACAAGAAATATTTTATTAGAAAATAGTGATTCAAGAATAGCAGACGATATGCCAGACTCACTTAAAGCAGCTTGGGTTGCATACAGAAAAAAATTGAGAGATTTACCAAAGGACTGGGCAGGGGTTGATGCATTTAAAGTTGTGTACCCAACACAACCAGGACAATAATAAGGAAATAAAATGGCAGGATTACGATCTCTACTAGAATTACCAGACAACACCGGCGCAGTTCCGTTAAACGGCGCCCTAACTACACTGCGTGTTTTCAACGTTAGCTATAATAACGTAAATAACGGCGGATTATGCTGTGCTTGGACAGTACCAACAAACGTAAATTGGGTGGCTGTCGAAGTTTGGGGCGGCGGCGGCTCAGGCGGCGGCGGCCAGACATGTATTGGTGGTAAACCGGGCGGAGCTGGATCCTATGCTAGAAAAATATTTGAAGTAACTGCTAGTGATATTTGGACTGTTTGTGCAGCTGGAACTACGTGTTGTAACTGCGGTTGTACCGGACTTCCTTCGTTTTTCTGTAAGTCTGGTGGCACTGGTATGTGCGCTAGCGGCGGAGCAGCAGGATGTATAGTGCAAGGCGGCATGTGTGGTCCGGGTTCTTGTATTCCGATTAGAACATGTGTACAAGGAGCTATATGCGGTGCAACAATGGGAATATGCGGAGTACAAGGATTTGCTAAATGGAACATAGGCGTTCGCGAAGGATATATGCAGATGGGTCCAGGCGCTCCTTATGCACATACTACAGGACAGTGGGGACCAAGTGGGTGGATTAGTGAATGTGGAAACTCAATCAGCCCCACTCCTACTTGGCCAGGCACCGGCGGTTTTGCCGCACAACATTGTAACTGTGCCGCTGTACTATGCGGCGCAAAAGGAAATCAAGGATTAGTCCAATTAACATTCATGGCATCAGCTTAAGGTAATATAAAACATGGCAAATTTAAGAGAATACTTATATGGATACGAAGAAGGCGGAGCGTTACCGCCCACTGAATTAGCTGTGTTTAATGCTAATTATACTACAGTAAACAACGGCGGAGCAAGTTGTGTATTCGCAGCTCCGCCAGGTACAAACAACGTAGCGGGTGAAATATGGGCAGGAGGCGGCGCCGGAGCCGGCGGATGTTGCTGCTCGTCAGGTTGCGCAGGTATGCCAGGAGCTTACATAACCTTTACAGGAGACATAATCACCGGAGATCAGATCACAATATGTGCTGCAGGTAGCACATGCTGCCGTCCAGCAAGTTCTTGCCAAGCAGGATTTCCAAGTTATGTGTGTAATTCAGGCAAATGGTGTGCAACTGCATGTGGCGGATGTTGGGGTCAATATTTGAATGCTGGCTTTACCTGTCATACCTTAGGTATGGTATGTCAAGTTGCTGGAGGCTGCTTATATGGTGGCGCAGCTATTGCAGGCAGAGTAGGTTATAAATCAAGTTCGTATACATTTAGTAATAACTATTGTTTAGACGGGCACTTCTCAGCAGGCGTGGGACCAGAAAAAACTGGACATAATAGATTTTTTGCTAGCGGATGCATGGGAGCCCAGAATCTAGGCACCTGTTATTTTGGAACATTTCCAGGCGGTGGCGGAATCACAGCACAGCATACTACAAGCGGCGCAACACTATGTGGCGCACCAGGGGCCGGCGGTCTAGTTTACTTGGTATTTAGATAAGGAATTATAATGTCAGACATTACAGTAAATTTTACATATAAAGTACCAAACGGTAAAAATAATCCTAACGTTGAAGACTTTACTATAGAAACATGGACTTATACTGGTCCAGAAAAACTATGGGTATTTGTAGATAAAGAAACATTAAAGTTAGAACCAATGGGATACCTAACTGAAGAAACAGACGGCAAAACATACAATCCGTTGCCTACTCACTTAAAGGTAGAAGTTAATGCAGGAAAAAATCCGTTAGTGGCAACTATTGTTGCACAGCCTCTAAGTTATGAGCTACTAGCAACTGTCCGCACTGCGTCAGTAGTGCTGCCCGATGGAAACACTGTATTAGAAGATGTGAATCCTCCACCACAGGATGTTTATAAATATGACGGAATTACATATGCTCCTGGAGCAGATAGTTGGTCATATAAATGGGTAGATGAAGAAGTAACATGGGACGATATTAAATTATTAAGAGATACTTTATTAACAGCTTCTGATAATCGTGTTAAATTTGATACACCTGATAGTATTAAACAACCTTGGATAGACTATAGACAAGCACTAAGAGATATGCCTACTGTCTGGGCAGACTACGAAGCATGGCAAGTTCGTGTTCCAATTCCTCCAAATCCTGCACCTGCGTCGCTGCCAGTGGATAGTTAATTACTAGCACACAGCCAGAATATTTTAAAAAATTAGAACCTCTCTATAAGTAAATGCATATAGAGAGGTTTTATCATGACAGAAACACGCAATACTGCTATTTTTATCAACGGCGGCGCCGGAAGAGTAATTTGTAGCATTCCTGCATTAGAATTATTTGCAAAAGAAAATCCAAATGACGATTTTCTTATTGTGTGCGAGGGCGGCACAGACTTTTTTAAAGGTCATCCAAATTTATACAAACGTGCTTATGATGTTTGGCATAAGAATTTGTTTGAAGAAAAATTAAAAGATATGAATTTATTAAGTCCTGAACCATATCGAGTTTGGGAATACTACAATCAATTGGCTAATTTATCGCAAGCATACGACATAGCTATAAATAACAAAGGAGTTAGAGAATTACATTCTCCTAACATATATTTAGGCAAACAAGAGTTAATGTTTGGTCAAAAGCTAATAGCCGAAATTAAAGAAAAAACTAAAAGAGACAAAGTTATTGTATTCCAGCCATTTGGTAGAGGAGTTACAAATAATGAAGGGATGATTATCGATACTAGCGGCCGCAGCTTTGAACCGGAACATGTTATTAATATAGTAAAAAAACTCAGTAAAAAGTTTGCTGTAATTTACATGGGAGAGATTGGAATTGAGTTTGACAAGTATGACATTCCAGAACCTGTTGCTATTCCACAAGGCGCAGGCCTTAGAGAGTGGGCGGCTATTATTAATTCTAGTAACTATTTCCTTGGTTGCGATAGTGTGGGTCAACATATAGCATATTCGTTTGGTGTACCATCTACTGTAGTATTAGGTAGTACATACGAAACAAACGTATCATATCCTGCTTGTGATTATTTCGATGTACTTGATATGGGAGAAGGCGAGCGGGTTTATTCGCCTATTAGAATAACACAGGACGAATTAGCAGATAGAACTAATGAAGGCGTAATGAGAATGAATGCTAAAATAGAAGAGGTTATTGTTGAATCTTGTAGCAAAAATCAAAAAAAGTGGAACAGCAAACCAGTTTTAAAAAAGGTAGCATAAATTATGAATAAATCTCCAGTTTGGATAGCAGGTATAACACGTGGACACAACAGCAGTGTGTGTTTATTAAAGGACGGCAAGGTAATATTTTCTATTGAAGAAGAAAGATTAAGTCGAGCAAAATACGACGGTGGCCCTCTGGCTGCTATGTATAAAATATTAGACTATACAGATAAATTAGATTATCTAGTAGTTGCACACACTCAATCTTTAATTGAAACTGCTGGAAAAATTGACTTTAGCGGCGACGACATCTATACAGGATTAGCAAGAAAATTAGGACTAATTGATAGAAAACAAAATCCATTTAATCATCCTCAGGTTATTGATATGAGTCATGTACATCATAAACTACATGCTGCATGTGCGTTTTATAGATCAGGGTTTAAAGAAGCTGCGGCGCTTATTGTTGATGGCGCCGGTACCTTTATTACAATGGGTGAAGGTCAGTCTGCACAAGTAGTATGGGAAGTTGAATCAATATTTGACTGTAGCTATCCAAATAATATTTTTACTGTACACAAAAACATAGGGACGTCAGGACCGGTTTTAGAACACTTTATAGACCGAGTTGATGGTACAGTGTTTAATGAACCAAATCGGTCTCATAGTGCATTAATTACAGAAAAAGCAGGCATTACTAAAACATACGAAGCAGTTACTAATTATTGCGGATGGAGTTTTATCGAAGCTGGAAAAACAATGGGGTTATTTCCGTATGGTTCTAAAAATAATGCAATTCCTCCGTTATTTGTAGATACAAAATATGGAACTATATCAAACAGAAACTTAATTATGCCGAACTATCCAAACGGTGCATACGTAAATAAAGAAATGTTTGATGCATTAAGTGAAGACTCAGATGGTGATGTTACATTACTACAAAGTAGAAGAGACCTAGCATACGCGGTTCAAACAGAAACACAAGAACAAGTTGTAAAACTAATACGCAAAGCAGTAGAACTTACAGGTCATAATAAAGTTGTAATTAGTGGCGGATACGGCTTAAACTGTGTTGCAAATTATCATTATCTAGATGCTCTCAAAGATGAAGGTATTGAAATTTACTGCGAGCCTGTTTCAAATGATAGCGGCACTGCAATTGGAGCAGCATTACTAAAATGGTATGAAATATCTCAAGATACCACTGTGCCTCCACAAACAGACACATTGTATCTAGGGTTTGAATATAATTACTCTAATGACGATATTAATGCAGTGTGCAAGAAATACAATGCAGTTGTAGTTGATGCAACTGATAATGATGTAGTTGACTTAATTACAAGTAAGAATATTGTTACTATATTTCAAGGCCGAAGTGAAAACGGTCCGCGGGCTTTAGGCAATAGAAGTATACTATATGATCCAACTGATCCTAATGGTAAAGATTTTGTTAATGAAGTTAAACATCGCGAATATTTCCGTCCATTTGCAGGTAGTATTTTAGAAGAAGATGTACACCAATGGTTTGATTTACGCGGTATGACTAGTTCACCTACAATGATGTACGCTGTAAACTGCCAGCCGGGCATCGAAGAAAAAATTCCTGCTATTATTCACGTAGACGGAACTTGTAGAATTCAAACTGTTAATGAACAACAAAATCCGTTGTACTATAGATTAATTAAAACATTTAAAGATAAGACAGGCTGCCCTATTATCTTTAACACTAGCTTTAACTTAGGCGGCGAACCTCTTGTAGAAACACTTGATGATGCATTATGGACATTAAGTAAAAGCGATATTAATTATCTTTATTTGCCAGAATACAGCAAACTGATATCTTGTAAAAGCGAATAAATATAATAAAGGAGCTATTCAATGGCATTATTTATTGACAGATTTTTTCAAGTTGGTAGAAAGAATACAATTAGTCTAAAGAATGACACTCAAATAAGTCGCACAGGGCCGTGGGTGTCTATTCCAGCTGAAACAGAATTTGATAGATTTTTCTTAGGAGACTTTACAGCAGTTGAATATACTCTATTTGTTGATTTAGATACTACTAATAAAGAAATTATAAAAGTACTAGTAATAGCAAGTTTAGATAAAGCGTCATTAACTGTGTACGGAAGATCAAATCTAGGTGTAGATTTAGTTAATATAAGCGCAACAGTTAATGATTCGTATGTCAGTGTAAAAGCAACTCCAACAGACGAAGCATATATAAAATCTAAACTTGTTTACAATGCATTTTATTTTCAGAATCAGAATTTATTACTACCTACTTAAAAGATAAATACTGAGTAGGAGTAGTAATTAAATGGCAATAACATATAATCCGTTTGAGTCAGATCATGGATTTAAAGGTCCGGGGTTTTCAGTTGATAGCAGTGGTAATATTGTTGCTAGATCAATTAGTTTCTCTATCGAACAAGGTGTAGACGCCGGAGTTTACGACTTTACTTTGTCCCAATCTCCTGGAGGACAATTTAGAGAAACTGAAGAAATACAAGACAATCCTCAAATTACTTTAATTAGAGGCACAACTTATACATTTTTATTAACCTTAACCTCTTTAAGTTTCTCAATAGCAAACGAAGCAGGATCCGCGTTATATAACACTGGTTTAAAGCATACTAGTGGAGAGGGCGTAGAAACTACTGGCTCCGCCGCACAAGGACGTATTACTGGCGTTGTTACTTTTGATGTTCCGGTCGATGCTCCGAGTACATTGCGATATACAAACAATTCCGGTGTACCGTTTGGGTACTTTTCAATTGTTGACCCAGTAATTACTGGATCTGGTGCATTTACTACATTAACAGTAGCAGGAAATATTAATGCTATCGGCAATGGTGCAGATATTCGTCTTCAACCTACAGGCGACGGCACTGTAAATATTAGTGCATCGTCCGGCAGTGTAGCAGGACTAACAATTAATTCACCATCAATTACTTCAACTTCTGGGTTAGTTGATATCCGTCCTCTCAATGCAAATTTAACTCTTATTGCTAGAGGAACTGGACTCGTAACTATTGATAGTGCTGTAACAGGTTCACTAAATAACATTACTATAGGAAATACGGCTCCAGCAGCTGGTTCGTTTACGGCATTGTCTGCAACTTCAGGAAATATAAATGGAGTTATTATCGGAGCAACTACTCCAGCAGCTGGTACTTTTACCACTATCTCAACTACAACAAATCCAGTAAACGGTACTGATTTAACAAATAAAAATTATGTAGACGCAAATGCAATAGCATTTGCAATTGCACTAGGATCGTAATACATGTCAAAAAGAAAAATATCAACATATTCGTTTAACCCTGGAAAAGGGTTATTATCAAATGTGTCCCCGAGCGCATATTACTTAATAAGCAATAATAAAACTTTTATTGAAGAAGAAGCAATTGAGTACATCAACTATCGCATTGGCGTAGACACTGCTTATGATGACAATCCTAATGCTAGTGCGTTATTAACTGCAAACACTAATTTCATTAAAGAAGAAACTAAGTCCTGGGTACAAGATCAGATTGCTAACAACGCATTTTCGTTTACTCCAACTGGTGCAACATATGAGCCTACTACAGGACAATTGGTAATTACAATAGGCGCACATACATTAAGTCCCGGAGCGTATATTAATATCTTAGAAGGCGGCATAACGTTTACATGTGCAAAGGACGGAAATGCTACATTACACCCGTATCCACGCGGCAACGATGTCCCCAATCGTTATGGTAAAGATACGTTTTGGAATAAACCTATAGAAATTACAAGTGTTGGTGCAAGTACAATAACAGTTACTATAGGAATATCGTCGGATACCAGTTTACATACCTTTGATAGCGCACTAGCAGACGCAGTGCAAACTCCTTTTTATAATTATACATATGATCCCGAATGGTGGGACGAAGATCTTACAAGTTTTGTAACTGCATTAAAATACGATTTAAGATACGGCGGTACCTATAAAACAAACTTCCATACTAGAAACTATTGGGACGACGAAACTTCTCTGATAAGCGGAATTCGTGTTGCAGAACAATCTGCATATAACCAAATGCTAGATTTATTAAATAATTATGTATTAGCTAATACAGCAAAATCTCCAGTACTACAAACTGAATCGATTCAGGCAATTTTAGCCAATCCTGCCAATAGCAGTGTTGAAGACTTTACTCCTACTGGAGCTACATATAATCCAGCAACTGGTCAGTTAGTAATTACAATAGGTGCAAACACACTTGCTATTGGTGATTATATCGGAATCACTACAGGCGGAATAACTTTTAGATGTGCCCAGGATAACTATGCTACCTTGCATCCTTATCCTAGAGCGTCCGGTGCGCCTAACTCGTACGGTACAGATCCATTCAGTAATGCCCCAATACGAATTATTGCAAGAACAGGAACAACTATTACTGTAAATGTAGGAATATCATCAAATACAACTACACACGTTTTTTATTCTGCACTAGCTAACTCAGTACATACAATCAATCCTACTGAGAGAGTTACTGATGTTCTTACTAGTTTAACTAATGTTATACAATTAGGTTTAGATGTATTAAGAAAAGATACATACGGTTATACATTTGCTGAATTTGAATATAATAGTTCTAAGTGTGTAAGAGACATAAAATATGTATTAGATGCATATTTGTTTGATTTACGTTACACCGGCAACAAACAAACATACGAAACTGTATCAAAATATTGGAACGGCAACGTCCCTCAAGTTGACGGTAGTAGATATCCCGAAGTTGAAACTCACCGATTTGTCGAAACACTAATAAACAACTATGTTATAGAAAATACAGAATTTACTACTAGACAAGATCCGATTAGAGCAACGCAAACTATTAATGTTGCATACACTTCAGAAGTAACAGCAGCAGCAAGAATTACCGAATCACGAGAGCTTTTAGAATCAGTAATACTCGGCGGATTATCAGCACTTCCAACTAAGGTAAACGGTCTTGGTACTATTCGCTTCCAAGGAAGATATAACGAAGAAGATATCCTACTAATTACTAACGTATCTTCTGGAGAAATTATTTACAGTTTCAATGATCCGAATAAGATTGCTGAAGTAGAATTCCTAAAAGATACAGATAATCTAGCTGAAGTTGAATTTGCTAGCTTTACACAAACAGCTGATACTATTACAAACGTAAAACTTTTCTACGATACTAGTAATCAGTTATCAGATGATAGACTTCAAATATTTGTAGAAGAAAAAGAAATTAGAACAAGACCATACGACTTTGGTACAGATGCAATCGAACGTATGCGGTTTGCACAACCACAGTCAATGCTTGATGCTGACTTTGAGTACGGACTACAGCCAACTAAATGGCAAGCTATTGGTATGCAGCGAGGGTATCCTTCAATTTACGAAATTCCAGGAACAGAGCTAGAAGTTGAAACTGTAGTAACAGATGCAAGTACTACTACTGCAGGTATTGGTGCTAGTATTGTTACTGTTACTACTACATCAGCTCACTTGCTTAATGCAGGTAATGCAATTACTATTAAAGGGTTAGGTGGCACAGCATTAGGAATTGGCAGAGCTGAAGGTAGTTTTATTGTAAATAGTGTTCCAAGTTCTACTACATTTACTTTCTTCTCAAAGTCTAAGGTAGGCACCGAAGACGGACAAGTTCTATCTACTTATTATACTCAATTAAGAAAAGCAGACTTTTATACAGGGGCGTCAGTTGGCTCGCCTGATTTTATTATTGCTAGTAACGGTAGTGCTGGAACATTTACAACAGCGTTAACACACCCTACAGGAAGTGATACTGTGACTATTGTTGGCACAGTACCTGAGATAGGTGCCCCGTTGGTAGATATTACTGGAGCAATACCCCAAGGATCGCAAGTTACAGGTACAGTAGGCGACGGCAGCGGTGTACTATTTACTGCGGCTACATCTGAAGATATTCCAGATGGCGTATCAGATTTTGATGTAATTGACCCGTCGGGTATCATCGTTGGTATGGCAATTGATCGAGGCGACGGTGGCGCAAGCATTGTTACTCAAGTGTTTGGTAATACTGTTACGTTAGACCGTCCATTTGTTGTTGCTCGTTCGGGATCTAATGTTACATATACAGATATTACTGGAACATTACAAACGGGAACAACAGGAACAAATGCAACATTTAATGTTGTTAGATCATCTGGGACTTATAGTACAACAATTAATAATGGTGGTACATTATATGAAATAGACGATGTATTAGAAATTAACGCAGACGCAATAGGCGGCACTACTCCAGATAATACCCTGACTATTAGAGTTACAGGAGTCAACGGCTCAGGAACAATTACTAGTATTTCAGAATCAGGCATTGCTGCTCCAGCTGACGGTATATTTACAAATGTTAACGGAACACTAAATTCAGGACAAGGCGCGGGCGCTGTATTTGATGTAACAAAATTTAATAATACATATAGTGCAATTACGTCTACATTAAATCAAGATATTAATATTAACACTGTTCCGTCTGCGGGGTTTGGCGCAGTGTTTGATGTTGCTGTAGCTAACGGAGTTTATAGTATAATTGTATCTGACCCTGGGCAAAACTATTCTGCAGGCGATCAAATTTTAATTGACGGAACTGCATTACAAGGATCTTCAGGTACAAATGATTTACTTATTAGTATAACAACAGTAGACGTTTCTGGTGTAATTACAAATGTAACATCTTCCGGACTTGGCGCTGCTGAACAAGGTTCGTACAATATATTTACACCTGTGTATACCGGTTCTGGTACAGACGCCCAATTTATAATAACACAATCTGGAACAACATATGATATTATAATTACTAATCCGGGAATTAATTATGCACCTGCAGAAACATTTACAGTATACGGTACTGATCTTGGTGGTACGTCGCCTACAAACGACTGCACTGTGACTATTAATTCGGTTGATGGCGGCACTGGAGAAATTACCAATGTATCTGTCTCCGGTACTGCACTCGATAGTTACCCAATGCCTGGCAAGACCGGTAATAATTTGTCAGGCTCGGGCGCTGTACTTAACATTACTGAATCTAGCGGACTGTATCAAGCAACTATAGTATCAGGCGGCATCTATTATACTTCTGGAACGGAAGTTACAATTTCCGGGACAGAATTCTCTGGCAGTCCAATAACTAATGATGCAACAGTAACTATTACTGGTGTTGATTCAAACGGAACAATAACTAGCGTATCTATTACAGGTACTGCACCTGATTTTCGAGGCGAAAATTATATTGTTGACGATATTATCATTATATCAGGAGATTTTCTAGCTGGATCGTCCCCTACTAATGATTTAACATTAACAGTTACAGCAGTTGGAGCTAATGGAATAATAACAAATCTTAGCAGCACAGGCACAGCAACAGACGCGGCCGGAGCATACAATAATCCAACTTATGCAACAGCCGGTAACGGCATAGACGCATCAATATCTGTTACTAGATTTGGCACAGTTTATCAAGTAAACATAACTGGCGGCGGCAGCGGCTGGGTAATCGGAGATACGTTAAATATACTTGGACCGGCATTAGGCGGGATTTCGCCCGCAAACGATTTGATTGTTACAGTAAGTGATGTTAATGCAGGAGCAATAACTTCTGTAACGGTTTCTGGTACTGCTAGAAATACCGAAGTAGTCCAACTCATACAGGGTATAAACTTTGCAGGCAACGGCGCAACATTTAATATTAGTAATACTTCGACAGTGTATAGTTTAGATAGTATACAAAGTAATGGTACAAATTATAAAGTAGGTGATGCGATTAGTGTTACTGGTAATTTATTAGGAGGCACTACTCCAGCTAATGATTTAACAATAACAGTTCTTTCAATAGCTGCCGGCGGCGGAATTGGCACTGTAAGTTTGTCAGGTACAGGCGGCAACGGCGCTGGCACTTACACAGGCGTTATAGGGTTGTACGCTCCGTTTGATGGAAACACAAGTCTGTTCAGTATAAATAGAACGCAAAGTAGTTATAATGCATTAGTAACAAGTCCTGGACTAGGATATCGTGCAGGTAATCGTATAGTTGTACCAGGTAGTTTAGTCGGCGGCGCCAATATAGCCAATGATGTTACGATTATAATTGAAGAAGTTGATAATGTAGGTGCAATTGTAATAGCAACTACTAACGGCACAGTAACAGGTTCTTCGTCACTGCAATTTTATGGTACTCTTACTATGACAGAAACTCTTAGTAAGTCGTTACCTAGCTCTACTAGCGTCAGTTTTGAGTCTCTAGCAACTATTGAAGTTAGTTTTGACAACGAACATGGAATTGTTCCGGGCGCATCATTAATGGTGGCTATTACGTCAGATGACGAATTAAATAACCATAGTCTAGCAGTTGGTTCAATTATTGCTACCAGTATACCAACAACTAGGACTTTACGTTATCAAGCAAGAACTGCTGGAACAATTGATGTTAGCACTGAAGATATTTCCGGAAATGTTTATTTGCGTCCAGATAGTTTCTTTGTGCATAGACCATATGACGGCGGCGTGCAATTAGGCACAGGTGGCCCGCAACACGGTGCGCAGGCAATTCGTCAAAGTAAAAACTATATTCGTTACCAATCAGGTAAGGGTATTATGTATACAACTGGTGCACTGTTTGCTCCGAGTTATGATATCCTATCTATTTCAGCAACCGGAACCGGAGTTGGGGCCACAATAACTGTAGAAGTAGATGATGCAGATCACGGACTACAAGTCGGTGGCGGCGTCAGACTACTAGGGGTTGAAACTCCAGGATACAATGGAAATTATTTTGTTGCAGACGTTGTTAGTGAACGAAAATTTAAAGTGATAGCTATTACCCAGTTAGGAGCAAAGTTTCCTGTACTAGGCGATTCTGCACAACTATCGGTTAGAACTTGGCACGGCGCCACGGTTAGAGCAGGAGCATACGATGAACAAAACGGAATCTTCTGGGAATATGACGGTACAAACTTATCAGTTGTACAGCGTAGTTCTACATTCCAAGTAGCCGGTATTGTTAACATTGCCTCAGATTCTAATGAAATGACAGGTATTGGAACTAGATTTAAAGATCAGCTAAAGGCCGGTGATAGAATTGTAATCAAAGGTATGACACACGTAATTAGTCATATTACTGCACAAGATAGAATGTCAGTAACTCCTGACTATCGCGGAGTTCGTGATGCAGTAAGTGCAAAAATTGTTGTCATCAAAGATAAGCGTGTAAAGCAAAATGACTTTAACTTAGATAAACTAAACGGCACAGGACAAAGTGGTTACGATGTTGATATATCAAAGATGCAGATGATTGGTATTCAATACAGTTGGTATGGTGCTGGTTTTATTGACTTTATGGCACGCGGTAGCGATGGTAACTTTGTATTTGCACACAGAATGCGTAACTCAAACGTAAACACAGAAGCATTTATGAGATCAGGTAACTTGCCGGTACGTTATGAAGTTGTTAATGAAGGAGCAAACGGCAAACTTACAGATAATATTGATGCAAGTCAAACAACGATTATATTAGATGACACAAGTTTCTTTCCTAGTACAGGTGCAACACTGTATATTGACAACGAACTTATTACATATACTGGCATAACTGGAAATACATTGACTGGGTGTACAAGAGGTACAACATTAATTAATTTCCAAGCAGGCGCACAGAGAACATACAATGCTGGCCCTGCTGCTTCGCATACTAGGCGAACAGGTGTTATACTTATTAGTAGTACTATTACTCCTATTATTAGTCACTGGGGTAGTGCGTTTATTACTGATGGCGGGTTTGATAGTGATCGTGGCTACATTTTCTCATACGCAGCAACAGGCATTGAAATTAGTACATCTCGAAATACTGCGTTCTTATTAAGACTAGCACCAAGTGTTAGCAATGCTATCATTGGAGATTTAGGCGATAGAGAACTTCTTAACAGAGCGCAGTTACTACTTAATGGTATTGAGGTTACAACTGATACATTAGCAGCAGCTGATACCGGTGGTATCATTATTGAAGGAATTCTTAATCCTCAAAACTATCCAGAAAATCCAGGTGCAGTTACTTGGTCTGCCTTAAGCGGACTATCAGAGGGCGGACAGCCTAGTTTTGCTCAAGTTGCAAACGGCGCCGGCATTGACTGGGGTGGCGACGCACCGCCTCCCGTATCTATTACTTCTCTACCAGCAACGCCTATTGTTTATACAGCCAGCTTAGCCGCACTTTACAACCAAGGATACACTTATTTCTGGCTTCAAGGATTAACACATCCAATAGCTGTAGGTTCTATAGTAACGGCGGTCCGTACTGACAACGGCCGAGATATATTTAGAGACAATACTAAAGTGACTGCTGTAACAAGTCCAAGCAGCTGGTTTGCCGGCACTGGTACAAGAATAGATATTGACCGTGGATCCGCCCAGTATCCCGGCGGTAACTACGGATTTGGCACAGATGTAGTATTTACTATCACGCCGCCTAGCGGTAATACCCTAGAGGTTGCCTTGCCAAAACTTGCTTTTGACGGTAGTGGTGCAACAATTGGATCACTTGTTGATGCTACGGATACTAACTTTCCAGCAGGAACAATTGTTAGTAGTGTAACAAATCTAACGCACAGTACTACTACCTTTACGTTAGTAAGATTTAACCAAAGTGCTCAAGATTTTACGCCAGGGGATGCAGTAATCTTTAACTTAGAACAAGCAAAGTATGCACAGCCTGGAGAAACAATCTTTAAGTTTATTGCGGTGCCGGGCGAACGATCACAGCTAGACCTAAGTCCGATTAAAGAACTTACTAACACTGTGTTAGGTGGTCGAGGAACTTATCCAAACGGACCAGACGTTCTTGCTATTAATATTCGTAAAACAACTGGTGCACCAATTAATGGTAACGTTATTATTAAGTGGGGTGAAGCGCAGGCTTAACGGCTTGGCTATCACCTGGAAAAACTCTATAGTTGTCCTCAACGCTGTCTGGCGTTGAGACTTCTGTAATTGAGCTCCCGGCAACTACACATTCTAGTTGATGTGGTTGTAAAGGAGGATTGTGCCAAACATCGCCTTCTTTTAATTCCTTCATATGCATTGACGCATCTTTAGTATCAATCCACCTTACAATAAAACGTCCGTTATTAACAAACCAAGTTTCATCTTTTTCTTTATGGAAGTGCATTGAAAACTTAGAACCTGCTTTTTCAAATATCATAATCTTACCGCAGTATTTTTCATTAGTTGCCCAAATGAGCTCGGCACCCCAACCTTTTTTAACATGTCCGTTTAATCTAGTCATCTGCTCATCCATTCATAAGGTGTTGTAAATTTATAATCGCCGATTGTGTTTAGCAATTTAGTATTATTACTTTTAGTATAATTTTGATATTGGCCAACTAACGCAGCAGGCATTTCTACTTCTTCTAACGGCACATTTAGTTTGTCTGCCATCCAAGTAGCAATATTACCAATACTTTCAGCATGTCCGCTGCCAATATTCCAAATGCCGCTTTCGTCAATAGTTAGAAATTTTTCCATGATTTGACAAATATCGCCTACATATATAAAATCTCTATAATAATTTTCAGAACCTATAAACGGCTTAATTTTTCCTTCTTTTTTAGCTTGCCATTTAAACTGATGGAATATGCTAGCCTGTGATTTTTTATGATCTTCAAAATCTCCAAACACATTAAAGAATCTAAAACCCTGTACTTTACAATTAAATCCTTGATCTTGAGTTGATTTAACTAGCCTATCAAACAGATACTTTGACCATGCATACGGAGATTTAGGAAAACAGGGTGCATCTTCAGAACAGTCTTCTAGTGGACCATATACACTTGCACTTGATGCATACATTAAATTTACGCCATATGTTTCGCATAAGCCTAACAATCTAGAACTAAACTCTAAATTTTGTTCTAATACTGCTTCTACGTCTGTGCAAGTTGTTTCAGATATTGCACCTAAGTGAATAATTTGATCATAGTAATCTACAGCAGGCAATGTATTAGGAAGCCAATCAAAACCTTCTACATCGTGTCCTTGACTAGCTAGATATCTACCTAAATTTTGTGCTATAAATCCTTTATAGCCAGTAATTAATATTTTCATTTGCTTGCCTCTATAATTTTAGTTGTACTGTGACCTTCAACTGTGGCAATAATATGCACAGGTGCTAGGTCATGTCCTACAATTTCTTCTACTGTGTAATCACCGCCCTTAACAAT
>Ga0307488_10000355_pt1 | contig 36858 bp, 30 predicted proteins | sample SB02metaG_FD_202248 | JGI IMG/M metagenome (GOLD analysis project Ga0307488, IMG submission 202248) | Sea-ice brine microbial communities from Beaufort Sea near Barrow, Alaska, United States - SB 0.2 | ecosystem: Environmental > Aquatic > Marine > Coastal | place: USA: Alaska | collected... | reverse complement strand
GACAACGCGCTCTGTGGCACGAAATGGTCTGCGTTACTTAGGCCTGCCGGCGATGTGCCTTTGCCTATTGCAGTATTTTCAGCGTTTGAGTATCTCGCGAGGTGGGACACCCTTCCCCAACGAAGGGCGCTTATCTGGAAGGATAGCAAAAATGGCTATTACGACACCCGGCGCGCGGCCGGAAAACCCGCGTTTTTCATCTGGCCCTTGTGCCAAACCCCCCACATGGTCGCTTGACGTACTAAAGGACGCTCCGCTTGGTCGTTCGCACCGCGCAGCCGTGGGCAAAGAAAAATTAAAAGAAGCAATCAATCTCACGCGTGATGTGCTGGGAATTCCTGCTGACTACCGCATTGGCATTGTGCCCGCATCCGACACGGGTGCCGTGGAAATGGCGATGTGGTCGCTGTTGGGCGAACGCCCCGTTCAGATGGTTGCATGGGAAAGTTTTGGCGCGGGCTGGGTCAGCGACGTCATCAAACAGCTCAAGATTGAATCCTCCGAGCATATCGCGGATTACGGCCACATCGTGGATATGGCGGCGCTGGATTACGACCAAGACGTCGTGTTCACGTGGAATGGCACGACATCTGGCGTGCGGGTTGCGGGTGATCCGATCCCTGCCGACCGCACAGGTTTGACGATTTGCGATGCGACCAGTGCAGCCTTTGCGCAAGACCTGCCGTGGGGCAAGTTGGATGTGACGACGTTTTCCTGGCAGAAAGTCATGGGCGGCGAAGCTGCGCATGGGATGATTGTTTTGTCGCCACGTGCGGTTGAACGGCTTGAGACTTACACACCACCTTGGCCGATGCCAAAGATTTTCCGCATGACCAAAGGCGGCAAATTGATAGAAGGCATCTTTAAGGGTGAAACGATCAACACCCCGTCGATGCTGTGCGTTGAAGACTACCTGTTCGCGCTGCATTGGGCGAAATCGATCGGCGGTCTGGACGCGCTGAAAATGCGCGCCGATGCCAATGCGCAGGCGATCTGGAATTTCTGTGCCACACGTGACTGGATCGACAACCTTGCGGTCAATGCGGCGACACGATCGAACACGTCGGTCTGTTTGAAATTTACCGATCCGCGCATCAAAGACGGTGCAGCCTTTGCTAAAGCAATTTCAAAGCGGCTTGAAGCTGAAGGTATTGCGCTGGACATCGGGGCGTATCGTGACGCGCCAGCTGGCCTGCGCATTTGGTGTGGTGCAACCATCGAGACGAGCAACATCGAAGCGATGTTGCCGTGGCTCGACTGGGCATTCCAGACCGAAATTAACGCATAAATTTTGGGACCGCCCGTGTCAGTTCGGCGCGGTCCCACCCCCAAAAATTTCAATTGAAGGACGCTTATCATGGCTCCCAAAGTACTCATCTCCGATAGCCTTTCGCAGGCCGCAGTGCAGATTTTCCGCGACCGCGGTGTTGACGTGGATTTCATGCCAGACCTTGGCAAAGACAAAGACGCATTGGCTGCCGTGATTGGCCAATATGATGGTCTTGCAATCCGCTCTGCCACCAAAGTCACCGCGAAACTGCTGGAAAGTGCACCGAACCTAAAGGTCATTGGCCGCGCCGGTATCGGCACCGACAACGTCGACAAAGAGGCCGCATCAAAGGCCGGTATCATCGTCATGAACACACCGTTCGGCAACATGATCACCACCGCAGAACACGCCATCGCGATGATGTTCGCCGTGGCACGCCAAATCCCCGAAGCGTCCGCATCCACCCATGCGGGCAAATGGGAGAAGTCGAAATTCATGGGGGTTGAGCTGACAGGCAAGACTCTTGGCGTCATCGGTGCCGGCAATATCGGCGGGATTGTGTGTGACCGCGCGCGGGCCTTGAAGATGAAGGTCATGGCGTACGATCCGTACCTCGGCGAAGAGAAGGCCGATAAGATGGGCGTGCAAAAGGTTGAATTAGAGGAGCTGTTGGAAAAGGCTGATTTCATTACTCTGCATGTGCCGTTCACCGACCAGACCGCAAATATCCTGAGCCGCGAAAACATTGCCAAGACCAAGAAAGGTGTGCGGATTATCAACTGCGCGCGCGGTGGTCTGGTCGATGAAGCCGCCCTCGCCGATGCGCTGAAATCCGGCCACGTTGCAGGCGCGGCGTTTGACGTGTTCGCGGTCGAACCCGCAACTGACAGTCCGTTGTTCAACCTGCCCAATGTCGTCGTGACACCGCACCTTGGTGCTGCAACCACCGAGGCGCAAGAAAACGTCGCGTTGCAAGTGGCCGAACAGATGTCAGATTATTTGATGACGGGGGCCGTAACCAATGCGCTGAACATGCCGTCGGTGACGGCAGAAGAGGCCAAGGTCATGACGCCGTGGATTTCGCTGTCCGGTCACCTCGGCAATTTCATCGGCCAGATGACGGATGAGCCGATCAAAGCCATTAACATCCTGTTTGACGGGTCGGTATCTGATATGAACCTTGCGGCGCTGACGGCGGCCACAATCGCGGGCATTATGAAAAAGGCCAACCCTGACACCAACATGGTCAGCGCGCCGGTGATTGCCAAAGAACGCGGCATCAAGATCAGCACCACCAAGCAGGACAAAACTGGCGCGTTTGACGGGTACATGAAGGTCACGGTTGTGACGTCCAAGCGGGAACGCTCGATCGCGGGCACAGTCTTTAGTGATGGCAAGCCGCGCTTTATCCAGATCAAAGGCATCAACATAGACGCTGAAATCGGGGCGCATATGATCTACACCACCAACGAGGACGTGCCTGGAATTATCGGTACGTTGGGCCAGACCATGGGCAAACATAACGTCAACATCGCGAACTTTACGCTGGGGCGTTCCACAGCAAATGGCGAAGCGATTGCGCTGCTGTATGTGGACGAAGCGGTCCCCGCCGCGGCGCTCGCAGAGATCGAAGCAACAGGCATGTTCACACAAGTGAAGCCGCTGACCTTCGAAGTCGCCTAAACGCTCTACCCCCTGCCTTTGTCTCTCAAATACCCTGGGGGAGCCAAAGGCGGGGGCAAATCCCCTTGAAAGGCCAGCAATGTTCTATGCCCTCGGTGATGTCCACGGACAGATAGCGCAGCTTGACCGCGCTTTGGCTTTGATCGATGCCGATGGTGGTCGCGATGTAGACCTGTATTTTGTCGGTGATCTAGTGGATCGCGGGCCAGATAGCCGTGGCGTTATTCAAACGATCATCGACGGGCAAAACGCGGGCAAGCCGTGGCACTGCATCCTCGGCAATCATGATCTGATGTTTCATCAGTTCGTGACAACCACGACTGTGATGCACTCCGAAATCCTGTCGGGCAAAACGTGGTTGCATCACCGTCTTGGTGGCGTGTGGACCTTGGCATCGTATATGAACGGGATTGAGTTGAACCATCCTGACTGGATCAGTTGGGCCCACGCAAAAGAACATGGGCTCGACCCTGCGTCAGGCAGTCTGTTGGCTGCCTTTTCGGATGCGGCGAAAGATGCGGTGCCTGCTGCCCATCTCGATTGGATCGCAGCGTTGCCGCTGTTCCTCAAAGCACCCCGCGATCATATTTTTGTCCACGCGGGCATTCGCCCGAATGTGCCGATGGATGATCAAGCGCAAAGCGACCTGATCTGGATCAGGGATGGCTGGCTGGATTACGGTGGCGATCTGGACGCGATGTATGTCCACGGTCACACCGCGCGGGATTTCCCGCAGCACCACGGCAACCGGATCAATATTGACGGTGGCGTGGGCTATGGGCGGCCCTTGGTGCCGACGCTGTTTAACGACGCGGGTTGGTTCACGCTGGACGACAACGGCCGCACGCCGCTGCTCCCATAAATCGCGCGCGTCATCCGGTGCCGGATGTGGCCATCGTTCGTGGGTGGGAACGACTTTTCAAGCACAAACCTTCGCGCTGCCAAAACGCACGGCCTTTCGGGTTGTTGTCCAGTACCGCAACCAGCTGGTGGGTTGATCCGCGCGCCTTTGAAAGGGTTGCCGCATGGGCGACAGCATGGCCCCCAACACCCTTGCCCCGCGCGTGTAGCGCCAACAACAAAAGACCGATGTAGCTGTAGGTCGCGTCAGGGTAGCCAAAAACAACACACAGAATCCCTATTAAGCGATCCGCATCAAACATCCCGATATGCACGGCGTCTTCAGCGCCGACATTGGGCGGTCGTTCATTGAAATAATTGTCCATTGTCGCTTAGTCTGGGGCCCAACCATCTTAAAGCAGGACATAATCTGCGGCGTCAGGAAGCAGTCGCGCGACGGTGGCCCGATCCGTGGTTGCTGAATGGCTGCGCATGATCATGGCTCATGATAACGGTGATGTGGGCGAGCAGACAAGGTCGTATCGCCTTTCGGCCCATCGCGCGGTCAGGTAAGCATCGCCAATGAAAACCAGCTTCACCAGTCTGACAGATATCCTTGATCACGGGTTCGACACGGTCATCGACGTGCGCTCCCCCGCCGAATTCGCCGAGGACCATGTGCCCGGTGCGATCAACCTGCCCGCCTTGTCCAATGAGGAACGCGCGCGGGTGGGGACGATCTACGTACAAGAAGCACCGTTCAAGGCCCGCAAGATTGGTGCGGCGCTGGTTGCACGCAATGTTGCAGGGCATTTGGATGGACCGATGAAAGACATGGCAGGCAGTTGGAGGCCATTGGTGTATTGCTGGCGCGGCGGGCAACGGTCGGGGTCTTTTGCGTCGATCCTGACACAGATCGGCTGGCGTGCCGAAGTAATCGAAGGCGGCTATCAGAGCTATCGAAACCTTGTGCATGACGTGCTGTACAAAGAAGCCGTGACGCATCGCTTGATCCTGCTGGACGGCAACACCGGCACCGCAAAAACCGATATTTTGCACCGTTTGCGCAGGCTTGGCGTGCAAGTCCTCGACCTAGAAGGGTTGGCGAACCATCGCGGGTCCTTGTTGGGGGTGATGGCAGGCGGACAGCCGGCACAAAAGGGTTTTGAGACCGCTTTGGCCTGTGCGCTTGCGCAGATGGACCCAACGCGGCCCATTATTGTGGAGGCGGAAAGCAGCAAGGTTGGCGAACGGGTTGTGCCGCCAACGCTATGGGCCGCGATGAAGGCCGCCTCGCGCATTGAAATCGACGCGCCTTTGGACGCCCGAGCGCAGTATCTCGCAGATGCCTATGTGGACATTAGCGCGGATACAGATGGACTAACCAATAAGCTTGAAATCTTGCGCCGTCACCGTGGCGGTCTGGTTGATGGCTGGATTGCGCTTTTGCAGGCGGGCGCGCTCAAAGCACTGGCCCGCGCGTTGATGGATGAGCATTACGACCCAACCTACCGATCAGGGCGCACGCGTCACGGGGCGGATGTGTTGCAGCGGTTCGACGTGGCCGATTTAGGGATCGACGCGCGGGCCGATTTGGCGGGGCGCATCGCGGCTTGGGTCGAAACCGTCAGCTAAATGTCACGCCGCTGCCGTCAATGATGTCACCGATGATCCAGACATTGGGGTTTTTAGCCAATGCGGTGGCCTTGGCCTTTGATACCGCCGCAAGCAGCCCGCCGCCTGTTTGGGGGTCAAACATCAACGCTGCGTTTGCCGTGCCCGGCGCGGTGACACGCGGATCATTGCGGTTGTCTGGATAAAGCGTTGACCGGATGCCCGCGTCGGCCAGATCCAGCGCGCCGTCCATCAGTGGGACGTCCGCAAGGCGTATGTGCGCACCAACGCCCGAGGCTTCGCAGATGCCTGCCAGATGCCCTGCTAGACCAAAGCCCGTCACATCCGTCATCGCGTGGGCCTCTTTGAGCAACCGCGCAGCCGCGTCCTGCGCTTGGATCATCACCTTGTAACATGCCAACACATCGCCACCGCGCGCCAGCATTCGCATTTCAGCCGCAAGGATCGTACCGGACCCAATGGGCTTAGTCAGTACCAGCACGTCACCAACATTTGCCCCTGCCAGCGTGATCGGCGCACGTTTGCAAAGTCCAGTGATCGACAGCCCGATGGTCAGCCCGTCGCCCATCGTCGTGTGCCCCCCCACAAGCGCTGCGCCGCCAAGATTGCGGGCCACTGTTTGGGTTATTTCGGTCGCGGTACGCTGCTGCAATTGGGCAGACATGCGCGGCAGTGTCAGTGACAAGACAGCCGCTTGCGGGTCCGCGCCCATCGCCCAGACATCACCCAGCGCGTGGGTGGTGGTTATTTGAGCCATGAGGACAGGATCGTTTGTCACCGCACTTAGATGGTCCGTGGTGAAAACTTGCGACTCGCCACCAGTTTTTAAAAGCGCAGCGTCATCTCCGGGCAATGAGATGATGTCTTTGCGTGGCGTGACTGGCAGCGTGGCAAGCGCACCCTGCAAGGCACCGCGACCAACCTTGGCGCCACAACCGCCACACATGGGGGTATTACCGATGGTCTCAATCACCCCAGTCGCCATGTGCAGTGGTAGCGGCTGCTGCATCACCGGCAGGGTGTCGAATTGATCCATAAATTTGCGATCGATGTGGTTTTTCCATTTCCACAAAAGCGCGCCACGACGTGCAGTACCCAGCTTTTCGGCCAGCGCGGATTTACCGCCAAGCGAGATGAGTTTCAGGTAATCTTTTTGCGGATGATAGTTGCGCATCTTTCCACCCGACAGACGGGCGCGTAGATTGTCGAACAGATACGGGGCTTCGCGCACAGCAAAGACGCCCGCCTTGGGGCGTGGATCATGGGACAGGTGGGCACAATCACCGACAGCAAAAATGTCCGGGTCAGACGTCTGCAGGGTCGGCCCAACGATGAGCGAGCCTTGATGTAGGTCCACTCCGATGTCTGCGATCCAGTCGTGCGGGCGCGCACCTGCCGCGCCTGTGGTGAAATCGGACGCAATAAGTGTGCCATCGGTAAGGTGCACAGCATCAGCGCGCACCTCTGCGACGTCGGCGTGTTCAACCAATGTGACGCCAAGCTCTTCCAGCGCAGCAAGCAGGCGGTTTCGGGCGGGCGCATCGAACCCGTCAAGCACCTCACCGCGATCAATCAGGGAAACCTGCGGGGCCTTATCGCGCAGCGCATAGGCCATCGCCATGGCAAGTTCCGCACCCGCCACGCCGCCGCCGATGACGGCAACCTTAGGGGCGGTGGCCGTGGTGCGGTATGCATCCCAGCGCGACGCGAAAGCGCCAAGCGGTTTGGCAGGGATACCGAAGTCCGCAAATCCCGCAAGGCGCGGCATTTCGGATGTGATCCCCACATCTATCACGGCGACATCATAGGCAATGTCTGGGCGATCGGCGACGGCGATGGTTTTGGCCACAGGATCAATCGCCGTGGCTTTGCCAGCAATCAAACGGGCCCCCGCAAAGCGCGCGAGTTGCACGAGATCAATATCCAACTCATCGCGGGTGTAATGCCCTGCGACAAACCCCGGAAGCATGCCGGAATACGGCGCGGTCGGGCCGGGGTTGATCACGGTCAGCCGCACACCGGGCAGCGGGTTCATGCCCCAACTGCGCAGCACAAGGGCGTGGGTGTGACCACCGCCCACTAGAACAAGGTCGCGGGTATAGGGGATCGTTGTTTTCATGGCATCGTCTTAACGCGGGGCGGACACTGGCGCGAGGGGCTTATGGTCACAGAACTGTCACTCGTACCCCGTCATTTCCAGATAGCCGACGCCAGTATGAGTGCCAGTGACCGTAATCGGGCCTTCCCAATAAGGAACCGAGGTTTGCATCCATGCTTGATCATTGATCGCCGCAACGGTGACATCGACATTGCGGTCCGGCAGGGTCACGCGCCACCTCGTCGGGATTGTGCGCCCATCGACTGTTGTGGCGGACAGCGGGTCGGCGCTGAACGCCCCGTCGGGATAGGCAGTCGTTTGGCCATCCGGCATGATCCATGTGGCCGATGTATAGACTGCCCCGTCGGTCTGACGCAGACGAAACCCCATCAGTTTGCCCGAATCGAGCGAAAGCGAAAACCAGTCCCACCCAGTTTGATTGTCCGACAGCGGCTGTGACGACCATTCGCGATCAAACCAAGCGGTCCCAGACACGACGACATCACCGTCTGGCAACGCGATCGTCCCTTCGATGGCATACGACGGCTGTGAATAATAATAGGACGCTTGCCCTTCGGCGGATTTCACAGAATAGCCGTTGTTGCCGTGAAAAATCAAAGGACTGGTTGCCGAAAGTTCCATATCATAGGCAAAATTGGGGCCGCTGGCGGTCATGGTCAGCTTGTTGAAATCGGGGCCGGTGAGCTGCCAATCATCGATCCATGCTTCAAACGGGTCAGCAGTGACGCCGGCCTGACCGATCCCACCACGGGCAAGGCGTTCGGTGACATAGTGCGTGTCAGGTGTGGTGACGGCGGCATGACCCATCCAGAGTTGCGGGGAGGACCATCCGATGCCAGTTTCTGGTGCAAGGGCCGTGCGAAACAACGTCCATTGAAGGCCATAGGGCGTGCCGTCGGCGGCTTGTAGATTGGCGGTCAGATACCACCATTCAATGCGGTAATCGGCATGCGGACCGTGATCGGTGGGAAAGCCAAAGATGGCAGGGTTTTGCGGGGTCGCAAAACCGTCATTTTCCGTGCCAAGGCCAGCAAAGCCTTGGGCGGAAGCGGCAAATGGCCAGAGCAGGAGGAGGAGCACCCTAGCGTTCATTGGAAAATACCTTGAGCAGATCTGCGGGACGCGTGCGGGCAAGTTTGTGGGCAGGCCACAGCGCCGCAAGGACGGCGGCGATCACCGCAAAGACCGCAAGGCGCAAGTAGGCCAAGGGAAACAGATACATTGGCAGCCGCCAGCCAAATGCCTCAACATTAACGACAGCCAAAAGGGTCCATGCGAGGGCGAGGCCAAGCGGAAGCGCGAGGACGGCGGTGAGCAGCGCGAGCAACACCGCGCGGATGATTTCGATGCGCCCCAAGCGTGCCCGCGTCAGGCCCTGTGCCCAAACGGGCGCAAGTTGCGGCAGGCGCATCGTGGCAAGGGTAAGCAGGCTCATCAATATGGCGAACCCCGCCACGGCGAGGGTCAGGACGTTGAGCGCGCCAGTGACCGTAAAAGTGCGCTCGAACACATCAAGCGAAAAGGCTTTGATCCCCGCTTGGTTGATCATGTTGCTCTCTGCGAGTCCGAAGCTGTCGCGCAGTTCGGCGGATAAGGCAGGGACATCACTGGGGTCCATGCGCAGGCCAAACCGCAGGGCGCGGATGTTGGGGAACAGAGTGTTGAACAGCGTTTCCGTCACAATGACTTGGCCAATGGTGTTGCCGTAATCACCATAGATGCCAAGGACTGCAAACGGCTGACCCGCGATGGTGATGGTGTCGCCAATCGAAATGTCACCGCGCCGCGCCAGTTGTTCGTTGATGGCCGCACCCTCCCCCGCCTCGATACGGGGCCAAGCGTCAGGGGCGTACTGGAGGAACAGCCAGTTTTCGCGGTAAGTTGCGTGGGCTGTCGGGCCATATATTTCGGACGCCAGACCACGAATATCTTGGTCAGCAGATTGGATCGGCAGGACTTTGTCGACGCGCGTTGTCAGAAAAACCTGCAGCGCAGCCGCCTGATCCGCGTCATCGGCATAGACGTAGAATTCGGAGGCCAGTCGCTGGTCGAGGAAGCCTGTGAACGTCAGTCGGAACGAACTCACCATGGTGGACACGCCAACGTTCGCGGCCATCGCCAACAGCAGCGCCATCAACGCCAGTGATAAGCCGGGCAATTGCTGGCGTGTGTCGGCCCAAAACCATTCTGCGATGACAGATTTTGCCCGTGATGCGCCAAAGGCCAACGCACGGTCCAGCACGAGAGGGAGCGCCAAGGCCGCGCCAATCAGCAGCGCGGCGAGCATCCCGAAGCCTGCGATCAACCCGCTGCCAAACGCGCCAAGCAGCACCGCCAAGATCAATAATCCGACAGCAACCGCCGCCTGATACAGCCGCCCCCTGCCAGCCTGCATCGCCCATGCGCGCGGTCGCGCCGAGGCCAAGAGCGGCATCCGTGCGAGCTGAAACAAAGACGCTGCGGCGGCCAGACCCGTGCCACCGACAGCGATTAGCAGGCCAGAAAGCCACCATTCCGGACGCAACTGCAATGTGCCGGAAACAGACACGCCATACAGACCGGAGATGGTCGCGGCCACATCGGGCAGCAGTGCGGCGGCGACAAGATAGCCCAAGCCGACGCCGATAGCTCCTGCGATGAGAGACAGTGCAAGCAGTTCGACTGCAATCAACGCCACCAGACGGCGCAGCGGAAAACCCAGCGCCCGAAGGGTGCGGATCACAGGACGGCGTTGTTCAAATGCCAGGCCGATTGCACCGTGCACGATGAAGATGCCCACAGCGAAGGACAGCAGCCCAAACGCAGTGAGGTTAAGGTGAAAACTGTCCGTCAAACGCGCCACGTCCGTCCCGTTTTGCGGTGTTCGCACCGTGAGATCAGGGGTCACGTCAGCCAACGGGGCTTGGTTCACAGGCTGCGCAGACGCGACAATCAGGCGGCTGAGAAGGCCTTCCATGTCTAGCAGCCGCTGCGCCGTGCCAACATCCGTCAGGATCACACCGGGAGCGACATCCGGTGATGGCAAGAGCGTGAAGTTGTAATCGTTGATCCGATCCAATGTGTCTTGCGTGGCGAAGAACACCCCGCCTGTCAGCACATCGGCGGTCAACTCCCCCTCACTCAGATCAAAGGGGCCAAGGCCGTTTGGCGCAGTCAACGGATCTAGCCCGATGAGGCGCACTCCGTCCAATGGCCCTTCGACAACAGGGCTGACGAGCCATCCGGCGCGGCGCAATTTAATGTAGTCAGCCTGCTGGATCGTTCCAGTGTCTGATGTAATCTGCGCGAACTGGCCTTCGCCCAGCGTTGTAGCAGCGGCGTCATAGCTCGCCCGTGCCTCGGCGTTCACCGCCTGTACACTAGACCAAAGCGCGGTCGCCAATGACAGGCCAATGACCAATGTGAACAGCTGCATCGGATTGCGCAACCAATGTGACAGCAGCGCGTGCAACCCTACACGGGTCATGCGACGTGACCCGCCCGCAGGTGCAACCGCCGCCCCATGCGCGCCGCAAGGCGTTCAGAATGTGTAACCATCAACAGTGCTGCATTTGTTTCCGCCACCAGCGTCAACATTAAGTCTAATACCGTGTCAGCGGTGGTTTCATCCAGATTGCCCGTCGGTTCGTCAGCCAGCACCAGCGCAGGACGCGCGGCCAAGGTACGTGCGATGGCCACCCGTTGCTGCTGCCCACCCGACAATTGTTCAGGATATTTGGCCAAGTGATCGGCCAGACCCATGCGGGTGGTCAGATCGCGAGTCCAATCGGCATCTTCAACACCGGCAAGCCGCGCCTGAAACGCGATATTTGAGGCGACCGTAAGGGATGGAATCAAGTTGAATTGCTGAAAGATAACCCCAACTTTATCACGCCTCACGGCGGCGCGCGAGGTATCATCAAGTGCGCCAATGTCGACGCCATCAATCTCGACACGGCCATTATCGGGTTGGTCCAAACCGCCGACGAGATGCAAAAGCGTGCTCTTGCCAGAACCGGATTCCCCAGTCAGCGCAAGGGTTCCACCCCTATCCATCGCCATGCTGATCCCGTTGAGGATCGCCACGGCACCGTCTGGACCAGCGTAGGATTTCATAAGATCTTTGACGCGCAACAACATGGGTGCATCTATTCCAGCAAGGGGCGGACGCAGCAAGGGATGTGACGACGATTGTCTTAAATGCCGCGGATGAAAGGGCTGTGGTTTCAGGTTTTGGAACAGGTTAATCCTTCATCATAGACCGCGCCACAACGTCAGTCTGGTGGATCAGCGCGGGTCGTTAGAGTGTGGTTAACATTTTAAAGGAGCGCACCATGTCCGACATCGTCATTCTATCAGGGGCCCGAACCGCAATTGGCGCTTTTGGCGGCAGCCTTGCGGGAAAACCGCCGATTGATCTGGCCACAACGGTCAGCAAAGTGGCGCTGGAACGTGGTGGCGTTGATCCAGCACTGCTCGGACATGTAACGTTCGGACATGTGATCAATACCGAACCGCGTGACATGTACCTTAGCCGCGTGGCAGCCATGGATGCGGGCGTTCCAAACAGTGTTCCGGCGATGAACGTGAACCATTTGTGCGGGTCCGGTGTGCAAGCGATTATATCAGTTATTCAATCACTTATGCTGGGTGATGCGGGTTTTGGCCTTGCTGGTGGTGCAGAGAATATGAGCCGCGCACCCTACATTTTACCGGACGTCCGTTGGGGTGCGAAGATGGGTGATATTGCGGGGCGTGACATGATGCTGGGCGCGTTGAACTGCCCTTTCGGGACTGGACACATGGGGGTGACGGCGGAAAACGTCGCGGAGGAACACGGCATCACCCGCGCGGCGCAGGACGCCTTTGCGCTGCAATCCCAAGGCCGCGCGGCGGCGGCGATTGAAGCCGGATATTTCGATGAACAGATCGTGCCAATTGAGGTGAAGCAACGGCGGGAAACTGTTTTATTTCAATGTGATGAGCATCCGAAGGCGACCACGATTGACGCGCTGTCAGGATTGCGCACCGTGTTCCAAAAAGACGGCACCGTTACGGCGGGCAATGCATCAGGCATTAACGATGGTGCGGCGGCGGTAGTTTTGGCAACGGCTGAGGCTGCTGAAAAGGCAGGTTTGACGCCTAAATTCCGCGTGTTAGGCTATGCCCATGCAGGTGTGCGACCTGAGGTTATGGGCATTGGGCCTGTGCCTGCGGTGCAAAATTTGCTTGCGAAAACAGGGCTTTGCGCCGATGGTTTCGATGTGATTGAAAGCAATGAGGCGTTTGCGTCGCAGGCTTTGGCTGTCTCAAAGGAATTGGGGTTTGATCCCGCGCGCGTGAACCCGAACGGCGGCGCGATTGCGCTGGGCCATCCAGTTGGTGCAACAGGTGCGATCATTACCGTCAAGGCGATGTATGAGCTTGAAAGAACAGGCAAAAAACGGGCACTGATTACGATGTGTATTGGTGGTGGTCAGGGTATCGCGCTGGCAATCGAGCGGATTTAAACTGCCTTTGGATCAGGGTAATCACGCAGGAAAACGGGGCGATTTTCGGTCGATAGCTCGGAATCAAAGACATAGCCGCCTGACGTAAATTCGTTAACGCTTTGTGGGGTCGTGACACGATGTTCGATGATGTGGCGGGCCATGGCACCACGGGCGCGTTTGGCGAAGAAACTGACAATGCGCGGGCGGTCGTCTTTGACCTCCATAAAGACGGGCGTGATAACTTTTAATTTCAAGGCCTTAGTGTCTACTGCGCCGAAGTATTCTTGTGACGCACAGTTGACCAACGAGTCCGTGCCCATCACGTCCGCCTGCCTGTTCAACGCATCAGAAATTGTGGTGCCCCAATAGTCATACAGCGATTTTCCGCGTCGGGTTTTCAGGCGGCTGCCCATCTCAAGACGGTAGGGTTGGATCGCGTCAAGCGGGCGCAAAAGACCGTAAAGGCCGGACAGAATCCGCAGATGATCTTGACCATAAGCCATGTCATCATCGCTCAGCGTTTTCGCCTCAAGCCCTTGATAGGTGTCACCATTAAACGCAAGTGCTGCGGGTTTGATGCGATCCGCGGACGGCACATCCTGAAACGCTTTGAAACGGTCACGGTTGAGGCGCGCCAGATCATCAGAGATCGACATCAATGCCTTGAGAGCGCCCAAAGTCAGGTTGCGTGACGTCTTGGCCAGCCGGATTGCATCGTCTTGGAACGCGGGCTGCGTCCCAACAATTTCAACGGGGGCCCAGTCGAGGGATTTAGCAGGCGAAATGACTGTCAGCATGGGTAAATTCCCCTGTGTGCGCGGCGGTTGTACTTAGAGATAAGGTAAATCAGGTGTGAAGCAAATTTAACCAGTTTTAGCAATCTATTAACTGACACAACCTGTACATAGGCTGTACACAACCTGTGCAGCAAGGTGTGCATTCCGGTGCGATCAGGCATCGCGCAAAATGTCGAGGAACGCCGCTCCAAACCGATCTGCCGCGCGGCCCCCCAGCAAGCGGGTTATCGCGGCCTCGTCACGAGGTTTTTGCGACGCGACTTTCGCAAGTTGGGACGCAGAACAGGACATTGGTTTATCTGTGCCAGACAGTCCGCGCGATAGGGACGCCTGCGTTTCGAGCAGACGATCATAGATTGACCCCTCATTGCGTCCCGCGAGTTTTTGGCGTTGCGGGTGCTGCGCTGCTGCTTCTCCATTTATAACCTCAAGAAACGCCGCGCCGTAACTGTCGAGCTTTTTGGTGCCGACACCGCCGATGCGGGCCATATCATCGAGGGATATGGGGCGTTTTTCAGCCATCTCGATCAAGGTCTTGTCGTTGAACACAATGTAGGCGGGGCCGCCGAGTTGTTCCGCAAAGGCGCGGCGTTTGGCCTTGAGCGCAGACAAAAGCGGCGCGTCTTCCTCAGATACAATTTGTTTGATCTTAGGACCGGATTTCGCGGATTTGATGGTGTCGCGGCGCAGATCAATCGTCGCTTCGTCGCGCAGAATGGGGCGGGCTTTTGGTGTCATGCGCAACGCGCCGTGGCGTTCGGCGTCAGGGCGCATCAGGTCGTGGCCCATTATTTGCCGGAAAATCGCCTGCCATTGGACGCGGGAATATTCTTTGCCTACACCAAAAGTTGGCAGCTGGTCGTGGCTGCGTTGTGCAACTTTTTCAGTCATGTTGCCCAGCAAAATGTCGATCAGGTGACCAGCGCCAAAGCGTTCTTCGGTGCGCAGTGCTGCCGACAGCGCCATGCGCACGGGGGTCGTTCCGTCGAACACGTCGGCGGGCTTGTCGCACAGATCGCAGTTGCCACACGGTGCGGGGTCTTCGCCAAAATAGGACAGCAAATTTTGTCGGCGGCAGTGCAAGGCTTCGGCAAGGCCAAGCAGCGCGTTCAGGCGTCCATGATCGGCGGTGCGGCGTTCAGGGGGGGCCAAACCTTCGTCGATTTGTTGGCGGCGATAGCGGATATCTTCGGGGCCGAACAACGTGAGCGTTTCAGCAGGGGCACCGTCGCGCCCAGCGCGGCCAATTTCCTGGTAATAGCTTTCAATAGATTTCGGCAGGTCGGCGTGGGCGACCCAGCGGATGTCCGGTTTGTCGATGCCCATGCCGAACGCGATTGTGGCACAAACAATCAGCCCGTCTTCTTGTTGAAAGCGGCGTTCGACATTGCGGCGATCATCGGCGTCCATTCCGCCATGGTAGTGGCAGGCGGAATGGCGGGACTCCGTCAGGGCTTTAGCGAGAGTTTCGGTTTTGGCGCGGGTCCCGCAATAGACGATGCCAGCTTGTTCTTTACGGGCATTGGCAAAGTTGATGATCTGAGCGCGCGGCCCGTCTTTTGCGGCGAAGGCGAGGTGGATATTGGGGCGATCGAAGCCCTGCAAAAAGATCGTCGGCGCTTGACCGTCGAACAGTTTTTCCACAATTTCGACACGTGTTTCTTCGTCCGCAGTGGCGGTGAACGCGGCCAGCGGCACGTCGAGGTCGCGGCGCAGATCTCCTATGCGCAAATAATCAGGGCGGAAATCGTGGCCCCATTGGGACACACAATGCGCTTCGTCAACGGCGATCATGCTGACACCCGCTTGGCGCAGCATCCGCTGTGCGCCGTTAGACGCGAGGCGTTCCGGCGCCATGTAAAGCAGTTTAAGGGTGCCGTTTTTGAGGTTGCGCCAAACCTCATCGGTTTCTTCTTCTGTGTTGCCGCTGGTCAACGCGCCCGCGACAACGCCCACTTCTTTCAGGCCGCGCACTTGGTCACGCATCAGCGCGATGAGGGGGGAAATGACGACGGTAACGCCTTCACGCACCAGTGCAGGTAGTTGGAAACACAGGGATTTGCCGCCGCCCGTGGGCATGATGGCGAGGGTGTTTTTGCCATCGGTCACGGCCTCAACGATCTCTTGTTGGCCCGGACGGAAACCGTCAAAGCCGAAAACGTCGCGGAGAAGCGTGGCAGCGCTCATGCTCGTAACCCTGTTTTTGGTGTGCCCGATTGGGCGCAAAGAATCACAGGGGGACGCCTAGGGCAAGCCTTAGACGAAGGAACCAGCGTTATTATAAAGGACGATGCGGATGGCCTGAATTGCCAGCAGTGCGACCAGTGGTGCAAGGTCGATGCCGCCCATTTGCGGCAAGATGCGGCGGATCGTGCCATAGATCGGTTCCAGCAGGCGGCTCAATCCGTACCAGATTTGCGCGACGAACTGTTGGCGAATGTTGAGAACCTGGAACTGGATCAGCCACGACATGATGAAATGAGCGATAATGAAGAAGCGAACAATATCGAGGATCATCATAAAGATTTGGAAAAGCGATTGCATACAGCGTTCCTAGGTTTGGGCATTCGGTCGTTCGATTGCAGGAGAGGTAAGCACGCAAGCGCAAAAGGGCAATGACTTTCCTTGAGGTAACGAATTGACGTTAATGTCAATTCGTTACCTTAAAGCGGTATGTATCCATTTTTACGCCTTGGCCTGAACCTGTTTTCGGCCCGCAAATTGCCGCCCATGAACGTGCTTGATTTGCACGTGAGCCAGCATCGCTGTCGGCTTGTGGATTGCGATATCTTTATGGAAATGAACAATGGCCGTATTTTGACGCTGTATGAAATGGGGCGGTTTCAGTCGGCTGTGCGCATGGGGCTTTGGGCGCTGTTGAAGAAAAAGCGCTGGGGGCTGACGGTGGCGGGCACGTCGATCCGATATCGCCACCGGATTGCCCCGTTCGAGAAGTATGAAATCCGCACCAGAATCGCCACTTGGGACGATCGGTTCGTCTATATCGAACAAGGCATGTTCAAGATGTCGGGCGAATGTGCCAGCCATGTTTTGTTTCGCACAGCCGTTGTCGCAAAGGGCCGCGCGGTTCCGACTGATGTACTGATTGAAGCGATGGGAGTTACCGATCCGCGCCCCGAACCTGCTGATTGGGTGCGCAACTGGATCGACGCAGAGGCGACGCGGCCTTGGCCACCAGAAATGGACCCACCAAAATTGGGGCAACCAAATTTGGACTGATAGACTCCAGTCGAACCCTAAACCGTTGCTAGTTTGTCACTTTGACTGTCTTATCGCTAAAAGCGAACAGGGGACGGGTTCATGGCGGCAGTATCTAAAAGACGTATTTGGGGCTGGATGGCGTTTGATTGGGCCAGTCAGCCGTTTTATACACTGGGTTTGACGTTTATTTTTGGGCCGTATTTCGCGGCTGTTGCGGCGGAATATTATCTGAGCTCTGGACTGGATGTTGATACTGCAAACGCACGCGCGCAGGGCATTTGGTCGGGCGGACAGACGGTTGCGGGTCTTATCATCGCATTTTCCGCGCCGTTTCTTGGGGCCTTTGCTGATAATTCAGGGCGTAAGATGCCATGGATTGCGTTCTTTTCCGTCGTCTACGTGATTGCCATGACGATGCTGTGGGGGCTCACACCAGATGGTGGAAACCTGATCTGGATGTTGGTGATTTTCTATGTCGGTTTCATCGCCGCTGAATCGGCGCTGAATTTCACCAATGCGATCCTACCGAGTCTCGGCACAAAAGAGCAAATTGGCCGCATCAGCGGATCGGGTGCTGCGTTCGGATATTGGGGCGGCGTGACGGCGTTGTTTATAATGTTGTTGCTGCTGGCCGAAAACGATCAGGGCGTTACACTATTGGGCAATCCGCCCCTGTTCGGGCTGGACCCGGACAGGCGTGAAGGCACGCGGTCCGTCGGGCCAATGATTGCGATCTGGTTCGCAATCTTCATGATTCCGTTTTTCCTATGGGTACGTGACGATCCAAAACTCGGCGGCAAGCCCACCAATATGGGATCTGTTGCAGGCGAATTATGGACAACAATCAAGTCGGTGAGGGAGCGCAAAAGCTTGCTGAATTTTTTGATCGGATCGATGTTTTACCGCGATGCGCTGAACGCGCTTTATGCATTCGGCGGGGTCTATGCGGCCTTGGTTTTGGACTGGTCAACGATTTATATCGGCGTCTTCGGAATCGTCGCAGCGATCGCGGCAGCGATCACCACTTGGCTGGCGGGACTGGCAGACGAGAGGTATGGTCCAAGGCCCGTGATCCGCGTGTCCGTTTGGGCGCTGATCGTCGTGAGCATCATCATTGTGGGCATGTCGCGTGAGGCGATGTTTGGCATTCCTTTGGCCGAAGGGTCGTCTATTCCAGACATCGTTTTCTACGTTTGTGGTGCGATAATTGGTGGTGCAGGTGGTGCTGTTTATACGGCCAGCCGATCCATGATGGTGCGCCATACGCACCCTGAACGCCCCGCAGAAGCGTTCGGATTGTTCGCGCTGTCAGGTAAGGCTACCGCGTTCTTGGCGCCCGCGTTCATCACGCTGTTTACTTATCTGACCAACAACAACCAGCTTGGCTTTTTACCGGTGATCTTTCTTTTCTTGGCAGGATTGTATCTGCTACGTTGGGTCAAGCCACAAGGAGATCACGACGAATGGTCGGCATAGTCAGAACGAGTATTTTGGTCGCAGCATTAGCGTTGACCGCCAGTTGCCGCAACACCAACGTCAGCCAAGCAGCCCCTGCTACGGCGGTCATTTCGATGCAGAACGCTGGCGATAACCGTGCTGCCCAAGACGTATTCCGCGATTTCCAATTTGCCTCAAGTCAGCGACCGGAAGCCTTTGGCGGCTACGCCCGCGGGTGTCAGGCAGGCGCTGTCCAATTGCCTGAAACGGGAGCAACATGGCAGGCCATGCGCCTAAGTCGCAACCGCAACTGGGCGCAACCAGTCACAATCGATTTCATTCAAAACCTTAGCAGATTTGCTACAACGCTGCCCGGATGGGACGGCCTGTACGTCGGCGATATGAGCCAGCCCCGCGGTGGCCCAATGTTGCCTGCACATGCCTCGCACCAAAGCGGTCTTGATGCCGATATCTGGATGTTACCGCCGAACAGGTTGGACCTGTCGCGTCAGGAACGTGAAGACCTGTCATCTATTTCGATGCGCCGCGAACGGGGTGCATTTGCAAATGATGACTGGACTCCGGAACACATGCAGTTGCTACGCGCCGCCGCAAGTGATCCGCGCACCGAACGTATCCTTGTTTTTCCAGGCGCCAAAGTTGCAATGTGCAATTGGGAGACAGGTGATCGTTCATGGCTAAATAAAATAAGGCCATGGTACGGGCATCATTATCATTTCCACGTACGGCTTTCATGCCCTGCCGGTGATCTTGCATGTGAAAGCCAAGCACCACCGCCCCCCGGTGATGGCTGCGCAGATGCGCAAACTTGGGTGAACAATATCCTTAACCCACCACCACCTGACCCCAATGCCACCCCTAGGGCGCCACGCGCGCCGCTCACGATGGCGCGCCTGCCTGGGCAATGTTTGGCGGTTGCGCAAAGCAACTAACGACAGAACACATTGACAAGCAGGACGCCGCGCCGCATTAGGTCGACGTCCTTTATTCTGAAGGGCCAAGTGTCCGACTACCTTGTCAAAACGGATTGATATTATGACCCGAATTCTTCCTGGCGTGTTCGCCATGGCCATCGTCGTGGTGGCGTCTAACATTCTTGTGCAGTTCTTCGTTGGCGATTGGCTGACTTGGGGTGCATTCACTTACCCCATCGCATTTCTTGTGACGGATGTAATGAACCGCCTGTACGGTGCCACGACGGCACGACGTGTGGTTTTCGTTGGTTTCGTTGTTGGCCTGATTTGTTCGTTCTTCGGAACGTTGTACATGGTCGAAATCGCGCCAGACTTCATTGCGCCCGCCGTTACAATGCGCATCGCAGTCGGGTCCGCCACCGCGTTCCTTGTAGCACAGCTAATCGACATTCTTGTTTTCGATAAATTACGCGAGGGTACGTGGTGGAAAGCACCGTTAGCATCTAGTTTTATTGGGTCTTCTATCGACACGGCGCTGTTTTTCACCATCGCGTTTTCGGGTGGTTTGACCGGGCTTTTGGGCGTGGATCACAACACCGAATTCTTTAATGAAACGGTTACCACGCCGTTCGGATTTGACGCTTTGCGTTGGGTCGGGACGGGGGTTGTGGATTGGGGCGTGAAGCTCACCATCGCCCTGCTCGCCTTGCTTCCATTCCGCCTAATTGTGGGGCGAATGACACAGCCTAACTAGGGTTAGTCATTTTTCCTTTGGAGATTACCAGAACTTGTGGTTTCCTATCCGTAACGGAAACAAACGGAAGGAGGTGATCCAGTGTCTAGAAAGATAGTGGAGACGTGTGACGGGACAACTATGGGGGGCCGTGTCTAGGGCAAACCTTGGATGCGAACGACCATAGGTGAGACCGCGCTTCTTAACGGCGTGCACTCTTCGGATTGCGCTCTAACCGGCCACACCTCCTGAACTTTCGAAGGGCCGCCTTGCCATGCAGGGCGGCCCTTTTTCTTTAAAACCAATCGAATTTGTACAAAACTCAAACAGGGGTTTGTCTGGTTTGTACAAAAGTGGGATGGTGCCAAATGGGACTTCGCATTAACGATTTAATCGAAATTGAGGACTGGGAACTGACCGAGCAATTCGTGCGCGCGTCCGGCCCTGGCGGGCAGAACGTCAATAAGGTTTCGACGGCTGTGGAATTGCGATTCGAGGCGGCGCGATCGCCTGCGCTGACCGGACCGGTGAAAACGCGGCTGAAACGGCTGGCGGGGCGCAAATGGACGGGCGACGGCGCGGTGATTTTGTTCGTGCAAGACACCCGGTCACAGGCGCGCAACCGAGAGATTGCGCGCGAACGGCTGGCGGAGATGATACGAGCGGCGCTGTTTGTGCCCAAAAGACGTGTGAAGACGCGGGTGTCTATGAACCAGAAACGCAAGCGGGTGGATGCAAAGAAGCAGCGCGGCGAGGTTAAGGCGTTAAGGGGGAAGGTGGATTGAGGGGTGTCTTTATAACCGCAAGCTATCGGCTTAGCGGGAACGCGGTTGTTTCACCAACCCATCCAGTCAACTTGCGGCGATCATTAATTAGGCCACGATAACCAATGAGGGATTGGAGATGTAATTCGACTAGCCACATCACCAACTGGAATGCCTCAAGCAGCTCCATTCCATCATACTTGAAGCTATCATTTGAATGAACCAATCCGTTCCTGAAGCGAGCAATAAGATCGAAAGCAGACTCACCGTTATAAGACTTAGATTGATCTTAAAGGCGATTAAGATATCGAATGGATCGCCGCTTAACCCCATGAAAATATGGATGCGGCAATCATCGACGCAGTCCTCGTTCGGCGCCCAAAGAGATCACTCTGCCAACCAGCTTCGCGCCTTAAAACATATGTTGAAAACTGTTCCAAAGCCGCAAAACCAGTTATGAGTGCAACTTCACAGCTTCGATCTTCTGCAAAATTCGCTGAGTAGTAGAACTCAATGGTTCTATGTAAAATATCTTTATGGCGAATTTTTTGAATGGCTTCAAAAAACCTTCTGCGAGAGATTGGAAATCTACGAGCGCTTCATGGGAGTACCAATTGGCACGTGAGTGTAGTTGGTCAGATGAGAAAAAGCTTAGCAAATGATGTGAGACTTTTCCATCTTCAGTGAAACCTCAGCCATGTCCAATTCCCACACGTCTCGATCGAACCAACGCCAGAAATCTAATAGATCACGAAGCATTTTTCGAAAGGTAGCAACTGGCTGGCTCGTGCCATCAAGTACCTCAATCACCATTCTTGCAGTTGGAAACGTCTCTCGCTTGAACTCAATTTTCTTTTTTCCAATTTCGGAAGTTTCAGGTAGTTCAAACAAGGACACTTGAAAGCCATCGACTTTGAAACTCACGGGTTGCAGACGTCCAGAAATGTCTGGGTCATCAAGAGTTTGGCACTCAAACCGCCTACATTTCTCAGTAAGAACGAGCTCCAAAGGTGAAAATGTCGGGCTGAACATTATCTCAATTTCACCATTCAATTTTGTCTTAGAAGAACGGACCAAGCATTTGATGGGCTCCTTAACATTATCGATGTAAATTCTTACGGTATATGCCCCGAGAAATGCGGTGTCGAAGCAAGCCTCTTGGCTTTCTTCAAAATGACGGAAGGTGAAGAAGTCATCACCGTTTCGATCATAATGCAATTCGAGATCAACGTTATCGTGTTCCCTGTCTCCTAGGATAATTTTTTACGTCCTGATTTTGACCGTCTCACTTGGTAGCCCACCCCAACGAATTTTGTTCAAAAATCTGTTCCAACGTTGAGAGTCCGCCGTCACTCATACCACGACCTCCACTCTCTCCTGTTCCCCGACGCCGAAGACCCGTTTGTAGCGCTCAATTTCTTCAACTGGCCCCATGGCTTTGTTGGGATTATCGCTGAGCTTAACGGTCGATTTACCGTTGGCTGATACAGCTTTGCAGACGAGGGAGAACGGGGCGAGGGTGTCGCCGGGTGTGAGGCCTATGAAGTCGTTGGTGAGCATGGTGCCCCAACCGAATGACACGCGGGTGCGGCCTTGGAATTGTTTGTGGAGGCCGACGATTTTATCAACGTCGAGCCCGTCGCTGAAGATCACAAGTTTGTCGCGTGGGTCTTCACCGCGGGATTTCCACCAGTTGATCGCACGTTCGGCACCTGTTGCGGGGTCGCCGGAATCAACTCGGATACCTGTCCAGCCCGCCAGCCAGTCGGGGGCATTGTCGAGGAAACCTTGTGTGCCGTACGTGTCGGGCAGGATGATGCGCAGGTTGCCGTCGTGTTCGTCTTGCCAGTCCGACAACACGTCGTAGGGCGCGCGGGCCAGAGTTGCGTCGTCTTTGGCCAATGCGGAGTAGACCATGGGCAGTTCGTGGGCGTTGGTGCCGATGGCGGCAAGATCACGGTTTTTGGCAATCAGGCAGTTGGAGGTGCCCGTGAAATTGTCGCCCAAACGCTCGCGCATGGCCTGAACTGCCCAGTCCTGCCACAGGAAGCTGTGGCGGCGGCGGGTGCCAAAATCGGCGACGCGCAGGCCTTCGATCGGGCGGAGTTTTTCGACCTTTTCCCAGAGTTTCGTCATGGCACGGGCATAGAGGATTTCGAGTTCGAATCGCCCCATCGTGCCAAGGACGGCGCGGCCACGCAGTTCCATCAGGATCGACAGCGCGGGAATTTCCCACAGCATGACTTCGGGCCACGAGCCTTCAAATGTCAGTTCATATTGGCCGTCGCGTTTTTCGAGGTGGTAGGGCGGCAGGCGGAGGTCTTCGAACCAATCCATGAATTCAGGGCTGAACATGGACCGTTTGCCGTAAAAGGTGTTGCCGCGCATCCATGTGGATTCACCACGCGTCAGAGAGAGGGAGCGGACGTGGTCAAGTTGTTCGCGCAATTCACCTTCGTCGATTTGGTCGGCCAAGCGGATAGATTTGGACCGGTTGATCAGCGAGAACGTGACTTGGGTGTCGGGTTTGTTGCGAAACACCGACTGGCACATCAGCAGTTTATAGAAATCCGTGTCGATGAGGGAGCGGACGATCGGGTCGATCTTCCATTTGTGGTTCCAGACGCGGGTTGCGATGTCGACCATGGGAGGCTCCAAATTCTGTTGCGCCCGTTAGAACAAAGCGGGCGGTGCGGGTAAAGGGATGATAAGATGCGGATGCAGCGCATGAGTTCGGCTGGCGTTTCGTAAGGTTAAGCCGCCGTTACGCGATCTTCACCCCAGCATTTTTCATCCCCTCGACCGCTGCCGCCAATGATCCGTCGAAATCAATTGCGCGGCACAGGTCCATGCGCACGGTCGCGTTAAACCCGAGGTTTGCCGCGTCTACCGCCGAGAAGTTAACGCAGAAGTCAGTGGCAAGGCCGACCAGTGTCAGCGTGTCGATGCCCCGCGTGCACAGATAGCCTTCTAATCCGGTCGGGGTGTGGTGATCGTTTTCAAAGAACGCGGAATAGCTGTCGATTTTTGGGTTGTAGCCTTTGCGGATCAGCATGTCGGCGTGATCGACGTTCAGGTCTTGATGAAATTTCGCGCCGGACGTGCCGATGATGCAGTGATCGGGCCACAGGACTTGGGCGCCGTATGGCATTTGGATAACACTCATCGGGTCGGCGTCGTGGGACGTCGCGAAAGATGAATGGCCTGCGGGGTGCCAGTCTTGCGTCAGGATCACCGCATCAAAATCGAGCATAACGGCGTTGATGCCTTTGACAATCTTGTCGCCATTGGTGACGGCAAGCGCACCGTCAGGACAGAAGTCGTTTTGGACGTCGATGACGAGGAGGGCGTGGGTCATGGGAGGGCCTTTCCGGTGTGCGAGGTGTTAGGGTAACGCTTGAAGCGATCCATGCAACGGCGTAATGGATCGCGCATGTATACTGTCGCCGCTCTTTATCATTTCACCACATTTCACGACCTTGTTGCATTGAAGGGGCCACTTTTGGCTGTCTGCACTGCAGGTGACGTCATGGGCACATTGTTGTTGGCGCCCGAAGGGATCAACGGCACAATTGCCGGACCGCATGCGGGTGTCGAAGCGGCGTTGCGCCATATTCGCGGGTTGCCTGGCTGCGATGGACTTGAATGGAAAGAGAGCACGGCGAGTGTCGCGCCGTTCAACCGGATGAAGGTGCGCATCAAGCGTGAAATCGTGACCATGGGACAGCCGGATGTGGACCCAACAGCGAGCGTTGGGCGCTATGTGACGGCCAATGATTGGAACGCGTTGATCGCGTCGCCGGATGTGGCGGTGATTGATACGCGCAATGATTATGAAGTTGCGATTGGCACGTTTGACGGTGCTATCGACCCGATGACCCGCAGCTTTGGCGAGTTTCCGGCGTGGTGGGAAGCCAACAAAGACAGGTTTCACAACAAGCGGATTGCGATGTTCTGCACCGGTGGCATTCGCTGCGAAAAGTCAACGAATTACCTGATTGGTCAAGGGGTTGAGGATGTCTATCACCTGAAGGGTGGCATCCTGAAATATCTCGAAGATGTCCCAGCGGACGAGAGCACTTGGGACGGTTCGTGTTTTGTGTTTGATGCGCGGGTGTCGGTCGGCCACGGGTTGGAAGAGGGTCCACATATTTTGTGTTACGCCTGCCGCCGTCCGTTGATGCCCTATGACCGTGCGTTGCCGGGTTATGAAGAAGGCGTGTCATGCCACCAGTGCGCGGGTGAGACGACTGAGCATGACAAAGAGCGGTTTCGTGAGCGGCAAAAACAGATCGCATTGGCCAAGGCGCGCGGCGAAACGCACATCGGTCCAGCTGCTGGGTGAAGTCAGCGAACCTTGCGCAAATCGACATTTTGGGCGTTAAATAGTTTCTTCACACACTGGGAGGGTTAAATATGCCAAGATATTTGAAGATTTACCATGGTGCTGGAATGCCTGAAATCCCTGAGGAAGGCGCGAAAGCAATGGCTGCGTGGGATGCGTGGTATCAATCGATGGGCGGTGCGAACCCTGTGTCAGTTTACACGATCGTTGAGTCCAACAATTACGCGATCGCCTGCAAACATGCGGCGGGTAATCCGATGGTTGTCGATGGCAGCGGTTCAGTGGAAGTGGCCGAGTTCATTGATATGGGCTATTAGGCCCTTAGCGGAACATGATGGGGCAGAAAGGGCCTAGCCATTGGCGCTGATTTGGGTTGAAGTCAGCCCAAAGGAGACTGCCTATGATTACGTCCGCCCTACTCACTGAGATCCGTGGAAAATTCGCTCATATAGACATCTGCCCGTTTCAGGGATCGCGGGTGTTTTTCGAAAACGCAGGTGGGGCTTTGACGCTGAACACCGCGGTGGAAACGACCGCGAAGTTCGCAGCGATTCCGGACAACCAAGGGCGCGACAATCCTGCGGCGCACGCGTTGATGGACATCATTCGCGACAGCAAAGAGGCCGCGATGGACTGGCTCGGTGCATCTGGCGGGCAAGTTTTTGTCGGCGAGAGCGGGACAGAATTGTTATTCCGGTTGATCCGTACCGCAGTGGCTGGCACGTCCGGTGGGGTGCTTTTGGGATCGACCGTGGAACATCCAGCGTCGCGATCTGCAATGGCGCATTGGGCGGAAAAGCTGGACCGCAACTATCGACTGGTGGCGCATGATGATGCGCTTGGTTTAGTGAGCGCTGAGGCCTACGCTGCGGCTGTAACGCCTGACACTTGCGTCGCCACAATCCTGCACACGTCACCAGTGACAGGAATGGGCATGGATGTGGCCGCGATTTCTGCCGCGATCCGCGCGGTTGCGCCTAAGTGTTTCATCATTGTTGATGGCATCCAGCATGCATCACACGGTCTGGTGAACCTCGTTGCGGCGGACGTCGATGGCTACGTGGTTTCGCCGTACAAAGTCTTTTCGCGCCATGGATACGGGGTGGCTTGGGTCAGTGACCGTTTGACCGCATTGGGGCCAGAACAGCTTGCGGGTGGGCCGACGGCAAGCTGGGAATTCGGGACGCGCGATACGGGGGCCTATGCCACATTTCATGATGTCGTCGATTATTTCGACTGGCTGGGCGGACAGGTCAGCGACGCTGAAACCCGACGCGACCGGATCGAAGCGGCAGGTGTTGCGATCAAAGCCCATGAGAAGGCGCTGACGGATGCGATGCTGCACGGGACCGGAAACCTGCGCGGATTGGCAGAAATGTCAGGCGTGCACATTGTCGGCGGTGTCGATAATCCGGCGCGTGAGGGGCTGGTGTGTTTCTGGGCCGATGGAGTTGTGGCGGCGGACATCGTCGCTGCGTTGAACGCGGAAGGGGTCCGGACCCATGTGCGCAAGGCCGACCACTACAGCGGCAATATTCTTGACCCCTTGGGGCAATCGGCCGCCGTGCGCGTATCCATGTGCCACTATAATTCAGAAGCCGAAGTGGCGCGGTTCTTAAGCGTGATGGCGCAGGTGTTGGACACTTAGCCCTAGCACCTGCGCGGTTGGTTCTAAAAGTCCAAGTTTTCGACGTTGAGAGCATTCTGCTGAATGAATTCACGGCGTGGTTCCACAACATCACCCATCAGCTTGGTGAACAGATCGTCGGCTTCGGCCACATCATCGACCTTCACTTGCAACAATGTGCGTGCGTCGGGGTCCAGCGTGGTTTCCCACAGCTGGCTTGGGTTCATCTCCCCCAAGCCCTTATAGCGCTGCAAGGAGAGCCCGCGTTCGCCTTCTTCAAGCACGGCCTTGAGCAGATCCAGCGGCCCGTAGATGTTTTGCACACGGTCTTTGCGGATCAGCGTGGCGGGGGTGTTGTAAACGTCTTGTAGGTGCTGGGTGAACGTGCCGGATTTGCGTGCCTCGCCGGAGCGCATCATCGGTCCGTCAAGGGTGCGGACTTCTTCGACGCCGCGCAGGATACGGGCCAAACGGATGCCTTTGTCCTGCGTAATGCGGCCTTGCCAGCCACGCTCCCATTCGTTCGCAATCAGGTCGAGACGCGCAGCAACTTTGTCGGCCACGCCTTGCAAGTCAGCCTCGACCGCGCCAGACACGAAGGCGCCCGCAATGGCCGCCTGTTCGAGGATATGGCGGGGATAATGGGTCGGGAACGCATCAAGAACGCGTTTCAAACGGCCCGCTTCGTCAACAACACGGCGCAGGTCCGCGCCGCCGATTTCTTCGCCGTTGCCTTGGCGCAGCATCGCGCCTTCGACGCCCTGTTCTGTCAGGTAGTCGTTCATTGCGGCTTGGTCTTTGAGGTAAACCTCAGACTTGCCACGCGACACTTTGTAGAGCGGCGGTTGCGCGATATAAAGGTGACCACGTTCGATCAATTGGGGCATCTGACGGAAGAAGAACGTCAAAAGCAGCGTGCGAATATGCGCACCGTCAACGTCCGCGTCGGTCATGATGACGATCTTATGGTAGCGCAGTTTGTCGATGTTAAATTCATCGCGCCCGATGCCCGTGCCCAGCGCCATGACAAGGTTGCCGATTTCCTGACTCCCAAGCATCCGGTCAAACCGTGCGCGTTCCACGTTCAGGATCTTACCTTTGAGCGGCAGAATAGCCTGCGTTTGGCGGTCGCGGCCAGTTTGGGCGGACCCACCAGCCGAGTCACCCTCCACCAAGAAGACTTCGGTTTTGGAGGGGTCTTTTTCAGAACAGTCTTTCAACTTGCCGGCAAGGAAATTCACGTCCATCGCGGTTTTGCGCCGTGTGAGGTCGCGGGCTTTGCGGGCTGCCTCGCGTGCATGGGCGGCTTCGACGATTTTAGACACTACGATGCGGGCGATCTGCGGGTTCTCTTCGAACCATTCAGACAGCTTTTCATTCATGATATTTTCGACGGCAGGCCGCACTTCTGACGACACAAGCTTGTCTTTAGTCTGGCTGGAGAATTTAGGGTCCGGCACTTTGACGGACAGCACACAGGTCAGACCTTCGCGGGCGTCGTCACCGGTAAAGCTGATCTTTTCCTTTTTCGCGATGCCGCTGGACTGCGCGTAGTTGTTGATTGTGCGCGTCAAAGCGGCGCGGAAACCGGCCATGTGGGTGCCGCCGTCGCGTTGTGGGATGTTGTTGGTGAACGGCAGAACCATTTCGTTGTAGCTGTCATTCCACCACATTGCGACTTCAACAACAATCTCATCGCGTTCACCGATCACGTAGATTGGTTCCGGCAGGATCGAAGTTTTCGAGCGGTCGAGGTATTTGACGAACTCCTTAACGCCACCATCATAATACAGCTCGGAGACGAGGTGTTCGGCGGGGCGTTCGTCGGTCAAGATGATGCGCACACCGGAGTTCAGGAACGCCAGTTCGCGCAGGCGCTTTTCCAGCGTTTCAAAATAGAATTCGCGGTTGGAGAACGTGTCGAGCGAAGCAAGGAAGCGGACCTCAGTGCCGGTCCGGTCGCCGCAGTCGGCAACAACCTCGAGGTGTTTGACGGTAAATCCGCCCTCAAACCGTGCGTAGTGTTCTTTCCCGTTCCGCCAGATCCGCAATTCGAGGTAGTCCGACAGAGCGTTCACAACGGACACGCCGACGCCGTGCAGGCCACCGGACACTTTGTAGGAATTGCTGTCAAATTTGCCGCCAGCGTGCAGCTGGGTCATAATGACCTCGGCCGCTGAAACTCCTTCTCCTTCGTGGATGCCGACAGGAATTCCGCGACCGTTATCACTGACGGAAATCGACCCGTCGTCGTGAATTTTGACGTTCACCGCGTCCGCATGTCCAGCCAGCGCCTCGTCGATGCCGTTGTCCACGACTTCATACACCATATGGTGTAGCCCGGACCCGTCATCCGTGTCCCCAATATACATGCCAGGACGCTTGCGAACAGCCTCCAAACCCTTGAGAACTTTGATAGAATCGGCGCCGTATTCTTCCGGCGTCTGCTGCTCATCGGTCATTACGGACCCTTTGTGTTATGTAGACCAAATTATAGGGGTTTTGGCCCAGGATGTCACGCGACACAGCCATATTTTGTTGGCTGATTCAGGCACGGACGCGGCGGTCGTTTTGGCTAGACTTGTATGGTCTGTGAAACGCCGCTTTCGTCGGTCACATGGGCGTATTGCGCGGCTACTCCAAGCTCCCCGAACAGCTCCGGTCCGGTACCTGTCATAAAGGCCTGCGCGCCGAGTGCGGTGATTTCGGAGTACAGCGCGGCGCGGCGTGTGGCGTCCAGATGGGCGGCTACCTCGTCAAGCAACAAGATTGGCGGGGCACCAAAATCGTCCGCCAGTGCGCGGGCATTTGCGAGGATGAGGGAAATCAGCAGCGCCTTTTGCTCACCGGTGGAACAATCTTTCGCGGGGACGTCTTTTGCGGCAAAGATCGCCCCCAGATCAGCGCGGTGCGGGCCGATCAACGTGCGACCTGCGGCCATGTCGCGAGGTCGGCTGTCCGCCAGCGCGGCGAGCAGCGCGGCCGGGTCTTCGGGCGCGTCGCAAACGGGATCGCTGTGGGTGAGGGTCAACAACGCCGTTGGAAAAGAAGTTTGCGCGGCCTTCTGTGCGTCGGTCAAAAGATTGATTGTTTGCATCCGGTTGCGGTGGATTTGCGCCCCCGCGTCGGCCATCTGCCGTTCAAGGGCCATGTACCAATGGGCATCGCGCACCATGTCTTTGAGCAGCCGATTGCGTTCGCGCATAGCTTTTTCGTAGGTCAAGGAGGCGTCGGCATGCACGGGTTCAAAACTCAACGTGGCACGGTCCAGGAACCGCCGCCGCCCTTCAGCACCCTCAATCCACAGGCGGTCCATCGCGGGAATAAGCCAGAGAACACGGCCAATGCGACCAAGGGCGGTCTGCGCCGCCGGCTTGCCATCGATCTTGGTCTGACGGGACGCACCGTTTTCTGACCATGCTTCAACCTCATGGCACTGGTTCAAGGACGTCAGGTCGGCGGTGACTTTCCAGCCCAGCGCCTCGGGCCTGCGCGTCATCTCCTCGGAGCTTGCGCGGCGCAGACCACGGCCCGGCGACAGAATTGATACCGCCTCGAGAATGTTGGTTTTGCCCGCGCCATTGGGCCCATAGATCGCCACAGGGCGACCGTCGAGGTCCAATTTGGCGCGTTTGTGAGATCGAAAGTGCGACAGGGTCAGGTGCGAAAGAAAAAGCGCTGACATTACGTACGGCCTCTTCTTACGTCCTGTGTCATTCATCTTGGCAAATACAACTCAAATCCGACAGCAGTTAAACCCGCATCGGCATGACGACGTAGATTGCGCTGGTGTCATTGCCTTCGCGCATCAGCGTCGGGTCGCCAGAAGAGTTGAACATGAAGACGGCATTTTCACGGTCCACTTGGCTGGCGATTTCGAGCAGATATTTCGCGTTGAAGCCAATCTCAAGGCGTTCATCACCGTAGGCCACGGAAAGCTCTTCTTCGGCAGCGCCAGAATCCGGTGCGTTGACGGACAGGATCAAACGGTCTTCGTCAAGTTGCAGCTTTACCGCGCGGGACCGCTCGGATGATACGGTTGCAACACGATCTACAGCGCGGGCGAATTCTGCGGCGTCGACTTCCATTTTGCGGGTGTTGTTTTGTGGAATGACGCGGGTGTAGTCGGGGAAGGTGCCGTCGATAACCTTGGACGTCAGAGTAATGTCGGGGGTCGCAAAACGGACTTTGGTTTCAGACACGGACACAGCGATCATCATCTCGTCGTCATCGAGCAGCTTGCGCAGCTCACCGACAGTTTTACGCGGCACGATGACTCCGGCCATGCCGTCTGCGCCTTCAGGCAAATCTGCGTCAATGCGGGCAAGACGGTGGCCGTCCGTGGCTACGCAACGTAAAACTTTGCCGCCGTCAGATTCGGAAACGTGCATGTAGACGCCGTTCAGGTAGTAGCGGGTTTCTTCGGTTGAAATCGCAAATTTGGATTTGTCGAACAGGCGGCGCAGCAAGGGCGCTGGGCACGAGAAGTTCGTGGCATAATCGGACGAAGCCATGACGGGAAAATCTTCTTTCGGCAATGTGGCGAGGCTGAAGTTGGACCGCCCTGCTTCGATTGTCAGGCGCCCGGATGCGCTGTCTTCGGTCAATGTCACAAGCGCGCCATCGGGCAGCTTGCGGACAATTTCGTTGAGCGTCACGGCGGACACTGTCGTGGAGCCTGCGCGTTCAACCACTGCTGTGGCTTTGTCGACGACTTCGATGTCGAGGTCTGTGGCGCGGAACGTCACCTCAGCGCCGCTCGCTTCGATCAGCACATTGGCGAGGATGGGAATGGTGTTGCGGCGTTCCACAACTGATTGGGCTTGCGCCACAGCTTTGAGCAGTGATGCGCGTTCGATGCTGAGTTTCATAACCCTGTCTCCATCCTTGATGCCCCAATGGGGTCGGGAAGGTGAAACTACCCGTTTCTACCCTATTCACAAGCAATTTGTGGAGTGTCGGGCGCCCTAAGACAAGGGCGCGCGAGCATTAATGTTCAAGAGCGCGGCGGAGCAATTCCAGATCGTCAGAAATCTGGCTGTCGGACTGGCGCAACTCATCAATTTTACGCACGCCGTGCATGATCGTGGTGTGATCGCGTTTGCCAAATTTGCGGCCGATTTCCGGCAGGCTGCGGCTGGTCAGACGTTTGCACAACCACATAGCGACCTGACGCGGACGCGCCAGTGTGCGGGTACGTTTTGGTCCGAGCATATCGGACAGACGGATGTCGTAATGTTCAGAGACTTTGCGCTGGATTTCTTCAATCGTCAGCTTACGATCGGATGCACGCAGGATGTCGGACAGGCAGTCTTGCGCCATTTCAACGGTGACTGTGCGCCCAACCAGCGACGCGAGTGCATAGAGGCGATTGAGCGCACCTTCGAGAACGCGCACGTTGCTAGAAATGCGGTGTGCCAGAAATTCCAGCACGCCCGTTACGATTTCAACGCCAGGATAGACGTTTACGAACATTTCTTGTTTGGCATGCAGGATGCCGAGGCGCAGTTCGTAATCCGTCGGATGCAGATCGACCACAAGGCCGCATTGCAGGCGGGATTTGATGCGTTCGGACAGGTCGCGAATTTCACCGGGTGCGCGATCTGCGGAGATGATCATCTGCTTACCTTGATCGGCAAGCGCGTTGTATGTGTGAAAGAATTCCTCTTGCGTGGATTCTTTGCCTTCAAGGAATTGGATGTCATCGACCATCAGCACATCAACGGACCGGAAATGTTGCTTGAAATCCATCATCTTGCGGTCGCGCAGCGCTGAGATGAAGCGATAGATGAACTGATCGGCGGACACATACAGCACGTTCAGGTCGGGGCGACGTTGGCCCAACTCATGGGCGATGGCGTGCATCAGGTGGGTTTTGCCAAGGCCAACGCCACCATACAAAAACAGCGGGTTGAATGTGACAGGACCACCTTCAGCGACCCGTTTGGACGCCGCGTGTGCCAGTTCATTCGGTTTACCGACAACGAAGCTGTCGAAGGTGAACCGCTGGTCGGGTTGCGCATCGGCCAAGGTGTTGGTCGGTTTGCGGACAGTGGGTTTGGCTGCGCCATTTACCGTCGTGTTGGGTTTGCCTTCGATTTCAAACGCAAGACGCTGAACAGCCAAACCCTGACGGTTGAGATGGTAAATAATCTGGTCTCCGTAAGTCTTGCCGACATAATCGCCAACAAAGGGATTAGGGGCCGCGAGATGTGCGACGCCTTCGGACGCGCCGACCAGCGACAGCGGTTCGATCCAATTCTTGAAGTTACCGGCGCCAATTGCAGCGCGCATATCCGTCTTCACTTGATCCCAGTTTACGTTCGTCATGTCGTCCCAATCTGTCCCAAACATAATACCAGACGGCTGCCACCGCCCTTGTCGCCCAATCACGTCCCGTCAGCCAATACTCCGCACTCGCCACAAAATCACTTTGTGACGGCGGTCTAGTTAAACTGATGCGTTGGTCCAAATGATCTGAGGGTGTCTACCTCAACCAGATGGCATCGCAGATAGCGTGGGACTTTTTGTCATAAGGCTAGGTTCCCCAACCCATGCGTCCGTCAAAGTATCAAACTAGGATCGGCTTAAGTCGATTTGCAACGATCTACGGTTGTGTAGACTCGGCCGCAGTCCTTTTTTGATTGTCCCACGTTCCCCCAGGAACGAATGTAATCGCTCAGTAAAGCTAGCCCTTTTGGGACCGCAATTTCAACAACAAGATGTCCTTGACAGGGATCGCTTTGAAACGAATCTCACGCGCCTTTGAATCAAAAGGGAAAGTAGTATCCACGGTTTCAGAAATGAGACCGGGAAAAGAAAAAGGCGACCCGATTGGATCGCCTTTAATTCGAAATTATAAAGAATCAGCCGATGCTGAAATTAGGCGATGGCTTTGACCCGCGAGCTTAGGCGGGACATCTTACGAGCCGCTGTGTTCTTGTGGAAAACACCCTTAGAGACACCACGCATCAATTCAGGCTGAAGAGCGCGAACGGCAGCAGTCGCTGCGTCTTTGTCACCAGACGCAATGGCTTCTTCAGCTTTGCGCAGGAACGTGCGGATGCGCGAACGGCGGGCTTTGTTGACTTGAAAGCGCGATTCATTTTGACGTGCGCGTTTTTTAGCTTGTGGAGTATTTGCCATGTAATCAGTCTCTTTCGGGTTCGTTTGTTCAAATTCTATAACGCACGTGACCCACCGGGAGTTTGAACAAAGTGTTCACTGAACCGGATTGATTCGTGCCTAAGCGGGCAACACGCGCATTTCAAAGCAGCGTATAGGCGGGGTGTGGGCATTTTGCAAACAACCTTTTGCAATGATGGTTATGGCGCGTCAGGGTGACGAAAACCACAGGAGTTCACATGACGTTAACGACACGGGGCTGGGTGCCCGCAGGCTGCGAAGCGCGGGTGCAAGACATCGCTGGACGCACATCAGGGACGGAATCGGACGTCATTATGGATCGTCTGGAGGCGCTGGTTGGCGAGAATCGCGATATTCATGAAGCCGCGTGTTTTAACCTGAATCCTGCGACAAATGTAATGAACCCCAAGGCCGAAGCGATGCTGGGGTCTGGTTTAGGGTCGCGCCCATCGCTGGGGTATCCCGGTGACAAATACGAAATGGGGCTGGAGGCGATCGAGGAGATCGAGGTCATAACAGCACAGTTGTGCGCTGAGGTATTTGACGCAAAGTTCACCGAAATCCGCGTACCATCTGGTGCGATTGCCAACTTGTACGGATTCATGGCGACCTGCAAAGCAGGCGATACGATCATTGCGCCGCCCGCGTCATTGGGTGGGCATGTAACGCATCATTTGGCAGGTTGCGCGGGGCTATTCGGGTTGCGGACCGTAGAGGCGCCAGTGTTGGCGGACGGATATACCATCGATGCAGCGGCGTTGCTGGAATTGGCAAAGGCGGAGCAGCCGAAACTGATAACTGTCGGCGCAAGCTTGAACTTGTATGAACATCCAGTGGCGCAGATCAGGGCCGTTGCAGACGCTGTGGGTGCGAAAGTGATGTTCGACGCGGCGCACCAATGTGGGATTATTGCGGGTAAGGCGTGGCGTGATCCCTTGGCGGAGGGCGCACATTTCATGACGATGTCGACGTACAAAAGCCTTGGCGGGCCAGCGGGCGGGCTGATATTGACCAATGACGCAGAAATGGCCGAGAAGTTTGATGCCATTGCATTCCCAGGGATGACGGCGAATTTTGACGCTGCGAAATCTGCGGCTATGGCGGTGACGATGTTGGATTGGCGCAAGCATGGACAAGCCTATGCGCGCAAAATGATCGACGTGGCGCAGGGGTTGGCCTCAGCCTTGAAAACGCGTGGTGTTCCGGTGTTTGAAACCGCGCAAGGTGCAACATCGAGCCACCAGTTTGCAATTCGCGCTACGGGCTATGGTGGTGGTCAGACCGCGTCAAAGCAGTTGCGCAAGGCCGGTTTTTTGGCCTGCGGGATCGGGCTGCCGATTGAAGGTGTCGCTGGCGATATGAATGGTCTGCGGATCGGCACACCGGAATTGGTGCGTTGGGGAGTCGACATGCAGCACGTTGACCCGATGGCCGATTTGATTGCCGAGGCCCTAAGCAGCAATAACCCGTCTGCGATGGCCCCGCGCGTGCGCGACTGGCGCGGGACGTTCGATACACTGCATTATATGAACTGACTTACTTGTCGCGAAATTGCGGTTCGCGTTTTTCAATGTAGGACGCCATGCCTTCGGTCTGATCTTCTGTCGCGAAAAGCGATTGAAACAGGCGGCGTTCGTAGTTGATGCCTTCGGCCATTGTCGTTTCATAGGCGCGATTTACGGCGTCTTTGACGGCCATTGTCGCCAGAAGTGATTTCTCAGCGATCTTGTTGGCCGCGTTCATCGCCTCTTCTTTGAGCTTTTTGACGGGCACGACGCGACTGACAAGACCAGATTTTTCAGCCTCTTCAGCATTCATGAAACGTCCGGTCAGGTGCATTTCCATCGATTTTGATTTGCCGACAAACCGCGTCAAACGCTGTGTGCCACCAAGACCGGCCATAACGCCGAGGTTGATTTCTGGCTGGCCAAACTTCGCGGTTTCGGACGCAATGATAAAATCGCACATCATCGCCAGTTCGCACCCACCCCCAAGAACATAGCCCGACACTGCGGCGATGATCGGCTTTCGGGTCTTGATGAAGCGGTCAGTTTCCGCACCAAAAAAGTTCTCGCGATACATTTCGACGAAGGTTTTGTCCGCCATTTCTTTGATATCGGCACCAGCAGCAAAGGCTTTGTCTGATCCGGTCAGCACGATGCAGCGCACTTTATCAGAGGCATCAGCCTTTTCAACGGCCCTGGCGAGTTCACGTAAAAGCTGCGAATTCAAAGCGTTGAGGGCGTCAGGGCGGTTTAGCGTAATCAGTGCGATGCCGTCGGCGATTTCAACAATGATAGTTTCGTAGGCCATTTGCGTTTGCTCCGAACTCGTTTAAGATCATTTAGGGTTACCAAAGCGTGGCGCAAGGGCAAGCTATCTTTGACATTTGGGGCAATAGAAAGTTGACCGTCCAGATTGCACGATACGGGCTATTGATCCGGTGCATTCCGAGGTTTGGCAGGGCTGGCCCACGCGATCGTAGGCCTGAAATGCCTTTTGAAAATAGCCCAGCTCGCCATCTGCTTGGCGGTAGTCCTTGAGCGATGAGCCACCAGCCGCAATGGCTGCGTTCAAGACGTCGCGCACGATCGGCACAAGCGATGCGACCCGTTTTTTGGACAGGTCTTTCGCCTTTTGCGTCGGGTTGATGCGAGCGCGAAACAAGACTTCGCAAACGTAGATATTGCCCAAGCCTGCGATAAGGCGTTGATCCAGCAAGGCGGTTTTGACCGGCGTGTTCTTTGTGGCGAAGGCCTCAACCAAATACGCCTCGTTAAATCCATTGCCCAAGGGTTCGGGACCAATGGGTTTGATCAGCCAGTGATCGTTCA